>Ga0209430_1000024_pt1 | contig 249068 bp, 238 predicted proteins | sample BarGraIncub1133A_FD_184504 | JGI IMG/M metagenome (GOLD analysis project Ga0209430, IMG submission 184504) | Arctic peat soil microbial communities from Barrow, Alaska - Barrow Graham LP Incubations 11-33A (SPAdes) (version 2) | ecosystem: Environmental > Terrestrial > Soil > Wetlands > Peat...
CCTCAGATTGCATTTCAGAAACTTTTACAATTTCACCAAAGATATTCTTTCGACCTTGGGATGCCCACACATCAGCATATTCTGCCATGGGGGATGAAGGGGTGATTGGGAAAATAGCGGTAACCTCAGTAAAGGCATAGGCCACATGTGCAGCGGCCGCATTTCCATCCATTGTCATCATTTTTTTAGTCATAAATTTCCTCCTTAAGAATAAAACAGTTTATTTTAGACATTTTCTTGTTGCATATATAGCAAAATTTTATCATTAGAAAATTATATCACATTAGTTTTTGGGTGTACATACATAATGTAGGTAATTTTTGGTTTCTCTTTTCTAAAAACTCCCCATATGAATCCTGCTCAGTATTTGCGATTACTTATTCATTTATTTTTTTAATTTGGCTTCGATTGCAGTAATCACTTCTTTTAGGACCTTAACCCGGGCATACTCTTTGTTTTGCGCTTCGACGATAATCCATGGGGCATAGGAAGTTGATGTTTTTAAAAGCATGGTGTTCACCGCTATTTTGTAAGTTCCCCATTTATCACGATTTCGCCAATCCTCTTCGGTAATTTTCCATTCCTTGTCGGGATCATTCTGCCGATCCGAAAAACGTTTTAACTGCTCTTTTTCATCAATCTGCAACCAAAATTTAATGACAATTGCACCCCAATCAATGAGTTGTTTTTCAAACTCATTGATCTCTTGAAAACTTCTTGAGTATTCCTCTGATGTGCAAAGTCCTTCAATGGGTTCAACCATGACTCGACCATACCAGGAACGATCCCAAATGGCAATGTGTCCATTCTTCGGCACATCCCGCCAAAAGCGCCAAAGATATTGGTGTTTCTTTTCAATATCATTGGGTGAACCTGTGGGATAAACCGTATACCCTCGTGGGTCAAGATGACTGGATAGGCGTTTGATACAGCCACCTTTTCCGGCCGCATCCCAACCTTCAAAGGCAATCACTAATGGAATTCGATGGAAATACATCTCATTTTCCAGTAAATAAATCTTCTTTTGGCAGTCATTGAGTTCTTTTTGATACTCCTTACTGGTCATGACCTTATCCAATAAAACATGATCGAGAATTTCAGTATCAAACTGGGCATCATCATCATGAATCAAAGGTTTTAATTCTATTTTCGGCTTACTTTCAGCCTCTCTAATAACTTTTTCAAGTCGGGTCACTAAGGTACTCAGTACTTTAATGGTGGCATAATCCTTTTGGTGTCCTTCAATAATGGTCCAGTTGGCATAGTTTTTATTGGTCAGTTCCAACTCCTGATTGACTTTTTCTAATATTTTTTCAAAATGTTTATTTTCATTTTCATCTCTGGGTGTGACTCGCCAGGCAGTGGCATCTTTTTTTTGGAGTTTATTAAACCGTTTTTTTTGTTCTTCCTGGCTGATATGGATGAAAAATTTAAAAATAATCATGCCATCATTACTCATGGTCCGTTCAAACTCATTGACCTGATTCATCAGTCCCGGTAATTCAACCCCATCCAGAGATTGTCGGTATTCTAAATCACTGTAATAGCTGCGGTTAAAAATGGTTATCTGTCCCTGTTCCGGAGTTTTTAGCCAATATCGCCATAAAAAAGGGCGATTGGATTCTTCATAATTTTCATTTTTAAAGTTATGAACCCTAAAATTTCTGGGGTCTAAAGGCATGAGTACCTCATTAATCAATGTTCCTTTTCCAGCAGCATCCCAGCCCTCAAAAATAATGAGTACCGGAATCCCCAGAGAATAAATCTTCCGCTGAAGCGCACCAAGCTTATTGGTAAGCACTTCTTTGGCTGGACGGTAGGTCTCCTTATCAACCGTTACATTTAAATCAATTTTCTCCAGCATTTTTTTCCTCCTACATCTTTATGGATATTTAAAAAGGGGTGTCTAAGTGACACCCCAAATTTTATAGACAAAGTCAAAAGAATAACCGCTTTTTTTGATTTATTGATAACTTGCGTAAACCGCATCCAAATCAATTTTGGACAGAGTTTCCATGACATAATTCGCATATTCTGCCCCTGTTGCGCCTGTATCGCGACCGGTAAGCACTAGCTTCTTTTCATATAGTCCACAGATATCCAAGGCTTTTTTGAGTTGATCTGCCTTTTTCTGGTATCCAATATGTTCAAGTAACATTCCCACTGCCCGTATTATACTGCAAGGATCTGCATATTGTCCACGACCTTCATCAACCATTCTTGGTGCAGAACCATGAACAGCTTCAAACATAGCATAGCATTTTCCAATATTGGCAGAACCGGCAGTGCCAACGCCACCCTGGAATTCAGCCGCTTCATCGGTTAAAATATCCCCATAAAGGTTAGGCAGTACCATGACCTTAAATTGGCTCCGACGTTTTTCATCAATAAGCTTTGCCGTCATAATGTCAATATACCAGTCATCCATTTCCACGGTAGGATAATTTTTTGAAATGGCTTTGGCAGCATCTAAAAACTTGCCATCGGTGGTTTTAATAATATTGGCTTTTGTCACTACTGTAACTTTGTTTTTTCCGGATTTTTGTGCATAGTCAAAGGCTGCCTTAATGATTCGATCAGAACCCTCTTGGGTTGCAACTGTAAAGTCAATGGCTAAATCATCATTAATATTGATACCCTTGCTTCCCAGAGTGTATGCTCCTTCAGTGTTTTCTCGATAGAATACCCAGTCAATGTTCTTTTCAGGTACGCTGACCGGACGAACATTTGCAAATAAATCAAGTTCACGGCGCATGGCCACGTTAGCACTTTCAATGTTTGGCCATTGATCACCTTCACGTGGTGTGGTGGTAGGTCCTTTTAAGATAACATCACAGGTTTTTAATTCTTCCAGTACATCATCGGGAATGGCTTTTCCACAAGCGGCACGTTTTTCAATGGTTAAACCATCAATGACTTTTATGGCAATACGACCAGATTTTACATCATCCGCCAATAAAAATTCTAAAATTCTCTGAGCTTCAGCGGTAATAAATGGACCAATTCCGTCCCCGCCAACAACCCCTATCACAATTTCTTTTTTTGTTTCAAAATCTGTAAAGTCACTTTGGACCTTCATTCTTTCGATGCGTTCCAGTTGTTCCTTTATCAGTACTCCAAAATGGTCTTTTGCTCTTTCAATATGTTGATTTACCAAATCATATCCTCCGTCATTTTTTACTTTAATTTTTATGAAATTTTAACACTTTGTTTTAGCTAGCCTTTAAAAGAATTCCTTTGAGTGCTTGTATTGGGTGACTTCTTTCAAAAATCATTTCCCTGGTTGCTACAAATTTATCCACTGCCGTTACAATCCAGCTTCCAAGATGCATGGGTGGCGCTGGTGTTAATGGAAACATATGTTTTACAATCATATCTGCTTGAAGTTCGTCAATATTAAAATATTTTTGGGCATTAACAAGGGCTGTTTTAGGGTGGGAAAAACCGTGCATATCTTTTATACGCTGGATCCCTTTAGAATCTTTTTTCTTTCCCTGCCAGGACTCCACAAAAAAATCATGGAGCAGGGCACCTCGTGCTACTGAAACGTAATCTAATCCAAGAACTCTTGCCACTCGATAGGAATGATACCCCACTGCAACTGAATGTTCATAAAGACCGTTGCCATGATGTTCAATGAGTTTTAACTTCTGAAATTCACTATGTGCTAATATATCCCCAACAATTGTTTCGAATTCTTGGTTATGCTTTCTTTTTACCATTAAGACCTTTCTTTTATCATTGTACTTTGCTCGAATCAGCTTTTATTCTTTCTTATTATAACATAATATCTTTATTTTAGTTGATGGTTTTTGGATTGTATAAAAAAAAACATGAATAAATCATAGTTTTTTAAGAAAAAAATGATAGAATGTTTAGAAAAAATTGGAAAGGATGTGCACTATGAATATTAAGAAATTTCTCGTTGGATCATTGGTTGCTTATACTGCCTGCATGGCACTGTGTAGCGCCGTGGTCTTTAAAAAAGCAAAAGAGTTTGAAGCTACCTTGGACAATAGTCCTGAATCAATGGATAATTCTGTTATGTTCGGAGGAAAACTGAAATTATATAACGGACAGGTCATGCAGGATCTCCGAATCGGTATTTTTTCAGGGGGAATGCAGCTTGATTTTACCGATGTTATCACCGATAAAAAAGAATATCACATGGAAGTAAAAATAATAAGCGGCGGTTTAAACGTCATTGTTCCAGAAAACTTCAACATTAGTCTTGTCGATCATTGTCATTTTGGAGGTGTTTCCAATAACACGGTTTGTGAAAACCCTGACAGCTCAGTTTCTCTTTCAGTTTTTGCAGACGTGACCTTTGGAGGGCTTAATTTCGAAAACACAAAGAAAATAACCGAAGGAGAACTATTGCTGGTTTCTGAGAAAACTTTATCAACTGAAAATAAAACATTCGACATTCTTAATGAAATATCACCTAGCTAACAGCACTTAATAAAAATCCTAAAAAAAAGTGCACATCAACTATTAAACAAAAATCCAATAGTTGATGTGCACTTTTTTAAACAGTTATTAACTGATTTGCACTATTTCTATTCACAAAAGCTTCAAAATCATTGACTTGCATGGGACGTGCATAATAAAACCCCTGGGCAATATCACAACCCATTTCTTTGAGAAAATCAACCTGTTCAATGGTTTCAACACCTTCTGCAACAGTAATCAGATCTAAATCCCTTGCCATCTTTAATATACTAATAATAATTTTCTTGCCCCGATGATTATTCTTGGATCCATCAAAAAATTCTTTATCCAGTTTTAATATATCTGCAGGCAAATCCTTTAAAGTATTCAGTGAGGAATAGGCTCTTCCAAAATCATCAATTGAAATTTGAAATCCCGATTCCTTTAAATCATTCATAATTAAAACCATTTGTTCAGTGTTATCGAAAATTTTACTTTCGGTTAACTCAATTTCAATTAATTTCGGATCAATATGATAGCGTTTAGCAATTTTTATGAGCTCATCTGATAAAGTCAAATTATTTAGGTGCAACCGTGAAAAATTCACAGAAATGGTCATTTGGGTAAAATTAGTGGGTCCTTCCTGCCATTTTTTCAAAAGCTTACAGGCTTCCTCAAATATATAGGCATCAATTTTTTTTACAAATCCATTTTTCTCAAAAATCGGAATAAAATCATTTGGAGCAATAATCCCCTCTTCCGGACTATTCCACCTTACCAATGCTTCGGCGCCGATAATTTTTTCATTTGAAAATAAATATTTCGGCTGCAAATACATTTCAAATTCATTGTTGTTCAAAGCCGCTGCCATTCGATTTTCCAAGCCCTTTTCTTTTATCATGGTATGGCGCATTGATTCGGTATAGAAATTAATCTTTTTTTCAGAATTGTTTTTTATAGATCGCCTGGCCATATTAGCCCGATCACTTAAAACGTTGATCCCCAGCGAACTGTCCGTAATTAAATAAATTCCAAATGATATATTCACAATATATTTCGAAGTCACCTTATTGATTTCTTCTATTAAATCATCAATTCTTTGAATCAAACTCTCTTGGCTGCTATGGATCATCAATATGCTGAAATTATCATTAGCCGTTCTGGAAAAGGTTTCATCAGCTCCAATAAATTTTTCCAGAGTTTCAGCAATGGCTTTCAATATTTCATTGCCAATCCTGTGACTGTATAGATCATTAATTGCCTTGAATTTGTCAATGTCAAAGTTAACCATGGCATATTCTTTTTGATGATTTCTCGTTAAATAACTTTCACAGTCTATTTTAAATTGGAGCCAATTGGAAGCACCTGTTAAATGATCAGTAAAAATTACTTTTCTTAGTCTTTTAGAGACTTTTTTTTCAGTACCCAGGGAAATAATACAAATAATTGTAATAAATAACATGCTGATAAAAGCAATCTGTATTAATTCTTCATTGATCCAATCCACATTAGTCGTCGCCAATAAAGAATAATCAATAAACCAAAACGAACTTATTATAAATAAGCACAATAGCGCCACAAATATCAGGGATTTTTTTTCTATGAACTTCACAGTTGCCTCCTAAAATTAGTTAAAACTTTATTTTGACAGCTGGCTAACTTAAAAAGTCCCTTTAGCTTTGCGTCACTGCTTCACAACAGTTTTGCCCTTTTAATAATATTTCATTTATTTTCTGATTTTTTCTATATTAGCCTTTGTTCATTTGATTTTTCAGTTGAGTTTAAATGCACTTGCTATGTCCACATAGTATAACATTATTATCATTTTTCGTCACACTTTTTTATGGGATTTCTCAATATTTTTATTAATTTAAACCTTTACAGTAATTTATTCATTTATCCAAATTTCATAAGACTATTTGCTCAGACTATTCTTAAAATAAATATGAACTTATTGTTTAAGCACATCATTTCTTTTCAATGCATTTATGTGTTTTTTATGAGCATCCACCAGCTTATTAACAACAGCGATTTTTTCGATAATGATGGTGATAATTTTATCCAATTCACTGCCTTCTGTATAATTAGCCTCGACAATAAAATCCACCCGGCCATCAATGAGCAGCTCTGCCACCTGTTTCTTTTTTCTGCACTCATAAACGGCAATGGACTGTCCTCCATTGGATTTAACTAATTGCATACAGGGAACATCCGTTAAACCATCGCCAATATAAATCATATTTCTGAAAGGTATTCTGCGATCATCTTTGTGCAGATATTTATTTAAACCCTCATCATCCGAGACTTCCAGAATCCCTTTGTTAATTCGAAAAAGGAATTGGGTCTTTGTGGTATAATTAACTACCATTTTTGGCCAGTCAGCAAGGCCATTTTGATCATAGTGAAATTCACAGGCATAAATCTTTTTAAATTCTTTTTTAATCTTTGATCCTTCTATGATTTCTTTTAAACCCGAAGAAATCACATAATGTTCAATGGTCACCCCTAATTGATGGCCAAGATCATTGATTCGCTTAAACCATTCGGTGACTCCCTCAAAATACTCAATGCCAGCACCAAGTTCAACAAATTTTTGCCGATGGATTGGTATCTTTTTTTCATTGGATTTTTTAATCATCATATACATAGCGGCCAGGATCCGATCCATTCCTTCCTGGGTAGCCAATCGATTGGATTCTTTCCAGAATTCATCGGGTCTTAGTCCCAAACTGGGAATAAATTCGTATTCCTGCATATTATTTGTGCACAGGGTCTTATCAAAATCATACATAATGGCAATCACTGGATTCTTTTTTAACATTTCCCACCTCCGAGTCCTTTTTTTAAAGCTTTAACGTCAAGAAAGTCTTCAATATATTGTTTTTTTAATAATTCCTTTGGGATGAACTCATTGAATTTACCTTTAATCTGAACTTCATCCGAAAATGTAAATTGGTTGGCATCCAGTGGTTCTGTTTTAATTTTTAATAATGCTTCTTCAATTGAAGGCTTTGTATGGTCCTTTACAAAAATGCAAAGTGGCATTCCTTTATCATAGTAACATTGATTCTTAAAACCAAAGGCGTCCAGTGCATAGGACAGGGTGACGAATTCTTTTGTTCCCAGAAACGGAAATATTCCAAAAAGTTCGTCGTTGATCTGGACAACCATTTCATTAATGATGTTGGCATTTGCTGCTACCCGTCTAATTTCTGCTAACCGCTTCGTGGCTGATTCACTTAAATATTTATACATTGTATCGCTTTTTAATAGTTCTTTGATTTTTTGAGTGATTTTTGTATAAACCGTATATTTCCCATCACTGCTCCAATTGTTTGTCGAAATGCCTTTGATTTCTTTTACAAAAATAATCCCAGCCTCTTTATCAATATCCATGGTTTCCCAGGTTCTTCCGGCCAAAGCAAATCGTTCGCCAATGGGAAACGCTTCCTGAACTGTTCCAATTTCTTCAGAATGAAATTTAACGCTATACTCTTTTGGGGTTTCAAAAACAGTATAAAATTCAAAATGATTGACTTCATTTTCACCCTTTGCACCAATGAGAAGCCCTTTATTTTCGGTAACTTCCAATTGCTCAATCTTCACTAAAAACCCAAGCATCTTTTTGTAATCCTCCTGGGAGATTTCTTTAAATAAACTCAGTGTTAGCATGGTTTGGGCCAAACGTGCCGGTGAAATTTCTCCCGCAGATACCATGGTGCTCATGGTTTGATGATAAAGAATGCCATAGGGCAGTTTATTTTGGGGAATCGGTTCAATCCATTTTTCTTCCAGATAAAGCTGAATCATGGCAATGCACATGAGAAAGCTCCAATTAATGGCTTTATAAAATTCTTCGTGGACTTTTCCTGTGTCTTCCCTAAAAACAAACCACATTTCCGATGGATTCCCTCGTCGACCGGTTCGTCCCAAGCGCTGAACGAAGCTAGACACTGAAAGGGGGCACCCGGTTTGGACAATCCGTTCCAATTCGCCTAAATCGATTCCCAGTTCCAGGGTTAGGGTTGCCCCTGTAACAATGGGCAGAGTTGATTGTTTCATTTTTTTCTCGGCGTACTCTCGAAAACTCGCGGAAATATTGCCATGATGGACCAGATAAACATTGTCTGTTTTATTTTTCATGGCAATTTTTTTTACATTGGCAATACTTTCTTCAACTTCTGCTTTTGAGTTTGAAAATAAAATACATTTTTTTCCAAAAGTACTGGCATATAAATATTGGTAGTACTGTTTCATCAATACTTTATCATCTTTTTTTTCGCTGTTGTATTTGACAAAAAAATGTTGGAGCGACAATCTGAGGCTTCGTTTTTCATTCCCAAACAATGGGGTTTGACAATGCCGGTTTGTTCCGGAATTCAGCCATTTTTCAGCCAAAGTGTAATCTCCCAATGTGGCGGATAAACCGATTCTAATGGGTACATTATCAGTCAGTTTCTGTATTCGCTCCAGTATGCAAATGAGCTGAGCCCCTCGGTCCTCGCTCATAAAATAATGAACCTCATCAATAATAATGTATTTAAGGTCCGAAAATAATTTAATGGCTTCGGTCTTTCGATGCATGAGCATGGCTTCCAGTGATTCAGGGGTGGTCTGCATGATTCCCTGGGGATTTTTAAGAAGTTTGTATTTATCGGATCTGCTGGCATCTCCGTGCCATTTTGTTACTGGTATCCGACTCTCTTCCAGCAATCCCTCAAGACGATCAAACTGATCATTAATCAGCGCTTTAAGTGGGCTGATATATAAGACACCCAGTGATTTTGAAGGTTCTTCATATAATTTAGTCAAGACCGGAAGAAATGCCGCCTCTGTTTTTCCACTGGCGGTGCCAGAGGACAAGAGCAGGTTATCATCCGTATTCAAAATTACATCAATGGCTCCCACCTGAATATCCCGGAGATCATCCCAGCGTTCTCTGTAAATATAATCTTGTATAAAAGGGGCTAATTTATGAAAAGTATCCATTAAATTTCAAATTCCTCAAATTCTTTCTCAAGGGCTTCCTCATTCAATTCTGTTTTTGCAAACTCAAAGGTTTCAATTTGCATAATATCAGAAATCTTTTTGTTGGGGTTTTGATAAATGATATTCAACAGCTCGATAAAATCACGAATGATTTCACGGGGGGTGATGTTGGTGCTGGCCCCTACCCGTGAATATTCAATTTTTATGAAATTAATCATATCCTCTTCGGCAATGTTGGATTCATAATCAAACAGGCCGGCATGGATATCCGCTAATTTTTCGATTAGAATATACATTTCTTCCGGTGAAAGAGGTGCCAGGCGAATGATTGGAGCCAGCATATCCCGAGTGTCTTCAGTCGCAAAACGACCTTCTGCCAGCCGTGATTTCAGAGCTTCATAACTAAATACGCCGCGGCGGGTGTCTTCAATACACTGGGGGGTTCCTCCCATAATAATGCCGATATGCTTTGCTTTTCCCTGGAGGGTATCATTATACATCATCAATATTTTTTCGTAATTGTATTGTCTGGTAATGGCATTGGGAACCTTATAAATATTCACCAATTCATCAATAAGAATGAGCATTCCACGGTAACCGGCTTTGACTAAAAACAATGCAAAGATCTTAATATATTCATACCAATCATCGTCTTTGATAATAATACTCACACCTAAATCCCGCTTGGCCTCTGTTTTAGTTGAATATTCTCCTCGAAACCACTTTAATACTTTTCCTTTTGTTTCATCATCACCCTGAGTATAGGCAGTAAAATACATAGAAATCATTTTCGCAAAATCAAACCCATGAACTAAACCTTCAATCTCATTCATGACATCATAAATTTTAGTTTCCACTAGTTGATTAAAGTTTTCATCCTCTGATGACATATTATTTTCAGTAACGACTTGGGTTTTTACGCCACTAATCCATTTTTCCAGAATCAGAGGCAAGGCTCCGCCATCAGGTCTGGTTTTCGTTGACATATTTTTCATTAGTTCTTTATAGGTGGCGATTCCCTGGCCTTTTGTTCCTACCAGCCGCCGTTCTGGGGACAAATCCGCATCCACCACTACAAAGTTTTTGTCCATCACATAGGAACGCATTGTTTGAAGCAAAAAACTTTTACCACTGCCATACTTCCCAACAATAAATCGAAATGATGCACCGCCATCTTCAATGATATCAATGTCATGAAGCAATGCTTTTATTTCTATTTCTCTGCCAACAGCAATGTAAGGCAGACCAATTCTAGGCACAACCCCACCTTTTAAAGCATTCATAATTGTTGTGGCAATTCTTTTAGGAACCATAGCCATATTTATATAACCTCCTGTAATTCAACTTTATATTCGTCGTAGATCCATGGATTTTCGTCATTTATTTCGATAAGGTTGTCATCAATATGCTCTAAAGCTTTTTCATTAATGGCTTCAATGAGCACCGAGATCATCCGGTCTTTCTTTTTGGCTATTTCACCAATTTTTTCCCAATGATTGCTGAGCAAAAACTTGATTATTTCTTTTTCATCAAGGGTTAAATGATTAGACAAACATTGCATTCCACTTAATTTTCTCATATTGATGACCGCTGGTTTTTTAATGATGATTTTTTCTTGCTCTTCAACGATCGGTTCGATGATTAAAGTATTCTGAGTGTTTTGGGCAATTCTTCGTATTTCATCAAATTTAGTGGTATCGATCTTAATAATGACCGGCTCTATTTTTTCAGAAATCACTTTTTCCCTGTTCTTTTCTTTTTCTTTTTTATTTTTTTGCTGTTCTTTCAGTCTTGGACATAAATCCTGTTTATTATGTTCTTCACAGTATTTTCTAACGGTTTTTTCAATGAGACTTGTTAATACCTGAGAAGAGCCTCTAAACGTAATTTTGTAAGAATAATTGTATATTTCCCTTAAATAAAACTCCGTGGTTCTCAGTATTTCTCCAATGAAACGTTTGTCACTGTAGTATTCGGAATATGAATACTTGAGCCATTCTCCATTTTCGCAGACATATCGTTCAAAATCATTGACAATGGATTTCCTATCCAAATTTTTTGTGTTCTCATAAAATATACCGCTGCGAAACGGAACCCAGCTATCACAAGATTCTTTTCCAAACATTTTCTCAAAAAGAGTTGTTTTTCTGTTTTTAATGTAAAAATCTTCTATTTCCATATAAACCTGAGTTAAGGCTTCAATGTAATCATCTTTAAATTCTTTTAAGAATTTACTTTTTAGAATTTTATAATTTGAAAAGTCATTAACTAATTCCATAAATCGAAGGAAATTTTTTTCAATGATCGCAGCCTGGATATCCCCCAGGGCAAAAAGATAAGGGTTCTTTTTTCTTGGAATATCCTTAATTCGACTAACATCCAGTTCATAATAAATAACATAGTCTTTTAACCAGTCTTTTAAATAGCAATCAATTTTATTATCAAAATCTCTGTATTCATTCCAAATATATAGTAATTTTTCAAATCCATTTTGGGGTGAGGTAACACCGATGCCATTAATTAACTCATAGATATAAACAAAAACAAAGGAGCTGCTTGTTTTTTCGACAATCCCTTTTCTTACCTTTGTTCGCCAGGTAAAATATCCACGGAGCTCTGGAAATGACATATCCGTATATTGGGGTAAGTATCTTAATACCTCGCCATAATAAGGATAATCATCTTCAAAGTTTTCCATAAATTTTGCCTGTAAATAAAATCGAGCGTTTATATAGTCACTTTGCCAATAAAAGGTATCATTATTCGGTACGATTCTCAACATTTCTTTGTATTTTTTAGGGGCAGGCACTGCAAGTTCCGAGGCTTTTTTTATAATTGCCTCTGGTCGATAGGATGATTTATTAGTACCTTCATCATTCATATTAACCTTCATAATCTTTGCTTTTGCCAATGCTTCATTGATTAATTTCAAAATATTCGATTCCATTGAGTTCTTTCCTTTTTGTTGCTAAACATCCTGGGATTTTTATGGGAACCAATCATTATTGATTGGTTCTTCCTTAATCTGCTATTATACTATAGTTACAATTGAAATGAGTGCTATTTTTTTCACTATTGCACAAAAATATGAGTTTTCTTAAAAATCGCCACAAAAAATAGCGACCTTCCGGTCGCTTGTGACAGTTGATACACCACCTATTTCAATGCCGTTATGGATGGTTTGCGGCATACAAATCAAACAGATTGATCCTGTTTTAAGCCTTACGCACCCAGGCAAAAATATTATTAAAAATACAATCGTGACTGCCATGCATGGTGTTTTCTCGTTGTACTCCAGTTTATAATCGCTTTTCCAATTCTACTGTGAGGTCTTCATAGCCAGGCTTATGAAGCAGTGCAAACATATTTTTCTTATAGGCTTCAACCCCGGGCTGATCAAAGGGATTCACACCTAAAAGATATCCATTGATGCCGCAGGCTTTTTCAAAGAAATAAATAAGTATGCCAATGTTAACAGCATCCAGTTTATCAAGATGGATAATCCCATTAGGAATGCCACCATCCACATGTGCCAAAAGAGTTCCCATATAGGCTTTTTCATTAACCCCATCAATATTTCGACCTGCCAGGTAATTAAGACCTTCCAGATCTGCATTATTATGAAGAACCTCAAATGATGACTGCTCTTCGTCAATAACAACCACGGTTTCAAAATGATTCTTGGGACCATCCTGAATCATTTGTCCCATGGAATGAAGATCCGTGGAAAAATGGACTGCAGCTGGAAATAATCCTTTGCCGTCTTTGCCGTCACTTTCGCCATAAAGCTGTTTCCACCACTCACCGATATATTCCATACCAGGGTCATAATCCACTAAAATTTCAATGCTTTTCCCCCGATTATAGAGTACATTCCGGTACAATGCATATTGGAAACATGGATTATCATTAAAATTCGGGTTTTGGTATTCTTCGTATCCGGCTTTTCCACCGGCCATGAAGGCATCAATGTCAATACCCGCAGCGGCAATGGGAAGTAATCCCACCGCCGTATAAACCGAATATCGACCCCCGATATCATCAGGAATAACAAAGCATTCATAGCCTTCTTCATTGGCCATAAATTTCAAGGCTCCTCGTGATCGATCGGTTGTTACAAAAATCCGATCCTTCGCCCCAACTTTGCCATACTTTTTTTCAATAAAGTCTTTGAAAAAACGAAAGGCTATGGCTGACTCTGTGGTGGTTCCTGATTTTGAAATAACATTGACGCACACTTCCTGGTCCTTTAAAAGCTCCAGAAGATTTTCTAAATATTTCCCACTGATATTCTGTCCGGCAAAATAGACCTTTGGCGCTTTTCTTTTCGAGCGTGGCTCTTCATTAAAAAAAGGGCTGGTTAAAGCAGAGATTACGGCTTTTGATCCAAGATAGGACCCACCGATGCCAATGACCACCAGTGCATCGCAGCTGTCCTGAATTTTTTTAGCTGCTTTTTTAATCCGGGCATATTCTTCTTTGTCGTAATTAACCGGATAATCCACCCAGCCAAGGAAATCATTTCCAACCCCGGTTTTCTCCATTAATTCCTCATTGGCCAAGGCCAATTGTCCAAAACGATTTTCAAATTCACTGGTGTTAATATTTGCATAAGAGAGATCAAAATGAATACTCATAATATACCTAACCTTTCATTTTTAAATTTAATAATTAAACTGATTAAAATCGGACAGCTAAACGCCGTCTATAAATGTTCAAAACAAATCCCACCGCCACCATATTAATAATAAGAGAACTCCCGCCATAGCTGATAAACGGCAGGGTGATTCCCGTAATGGGCAATAAACCAATGGTCATGCCAATATTTTCAGTAATCTGGAATAAAAACATGAAAAATATTCCAAAGATCACCAGGGTTCCGTACATATCCTGGGCAGCTTTTGCACTCCTTAGTATCCGCAGCATGAAAAACAAGAACAACAGGATGACCAGCACTGCTCCAATAAATCCTGCGGTTTCACTGATGACGGAAAAAATAAAGTCAGTCCATTGTGCTGGCAGAAAATCCAGCTTTGTCATTGTCCCCTGGGTAAAAAAGCCTCTTCCGAAAATTCCTCCTGAACCAATGGTAATTTTTGACTGAATCGCATGATACCCGGTTCCCAGAGGGTCTAACTCAGGATTTAAAAAGGAAAGAATTCTTGATTTTTGATAATCCAGAGCAAAAAACCATGCTGTTGGTATTGCTATAAATGAAAAAAGAAAGAGTCCATAAAAATAGCGAATATTAAACCCTGCGACAAATAACATTCCCAAAGCAATAATCAATATGACCAATGCCTGGCCAAAGTCAGGCTGGAGGATCATTAATATTACCGGAGGCAAAATAAATAAAGCAGGTACGATCAAGTCTTCGGCACAATCCAGTCGATCGTAGCGAAGCTCTAAAATTTTTGCAAAGGATAAAATAAAACCTATTTTGGCAACTTCCGAAGTTTGAAGCTCGAAGAAACCAAGATTAATCCATCCCGTAGTTCCCATATTAGTAGTCCCAACCCCGGGAATAAAAACAATAAGCAACACAACAAGTGAAATACCATAAATCCATTTCCAGTGATCCGCAAAAAAATTATAATCACTTTTTAGCAGAAAGAATATAAAACCACACCCAATTACAAAAGAAATACTCTGTTTTATGATATATATTTCAGAGCCGGTATTTGTGAGACCCTCCACATTAGTGGCGGTAAAAATAGAAATCATCCCGATTGTGAAAAGCATCAAAACCGAGATGATCAATCCATAATCTAAATTTTTGCAGTCGTTTTTTAATCGCATTCACATCCTCCAAATGCCTTCTTAATAGTTGTATTATAACATAGTCATCAAAGATTCTCCATTGACAAGTTTAATAAAAGAAACACTGATTTTTCTTAAATCACTGTTTAGGAGTCTCTATTTATGTCAATCCTTATTGTTGCTTAATGATCCCATTTTTGATGACTTTTCCATGGCAATGTGTTAAAATAAGCAATAAGTTGTAAAATAAAGAGGTGTAAAATGGAAAAACGAACACTCGGAAAAACCGGTTTAGAAGTTTCTCTCATTGGGTTTGGTGGTATTCCCATTCAGCGATGTAACCAATGGGATGTTGATGAAATTATCGAGAATCTTATTGAAGAGGGCGTGAACTTCATTGATACTGCCAGAGCCTATACGAACAGTGAAGAAATGATTGGTGAAGCCTTGAAAAAATGGGGTCGGGAAAATTTTTATATTGCAACCAAAACCCCGAAACTCACCTATGACGACGTCATGGCCGATGTGAAAATCAGCCTTGAAGAATTACAGACAAGCTGTATCGACCTTTATCAATTTCACAACTGTAAAACAATGGAATCCTATGAAATCATTATGGGACCTGATAGCGGGTATGCCGCACTGATTGATTGTCAGAAAAAAGGGCTTATCAAACATATTGGGATTACCTCTCACTGCTTTGAAGTTCTTGATCGGGCCTTGGATGAAGGACATTTTGAAACCATCCAATTCCCTTATAATATTGTTGAAAACCGAGGAACCACCCTTTTCGAAAAAGCCTACGATAAAAATGTTGGGGTGATTGTTATGAAACCCCTGGCAGGCGGAGCTTTTATACATTCCAATTATGCCCTGCGATGGGTAGCGGAAAACTCAAATGTTTCAACCTTGATTCCAGGAATGGATTCGGTAAAACAGGTTCTTTCCAACACAATTGTTGGAAATGACTTTACTCCATTAAATGTCGAAGAGCGAAAAATTCTTGAAGCCGACGCCAAGGCTCTTGGAAAAACATTTTGCCGTCGTTGTGGTTACTGCAGTCCCTGTCCCCAGGGCATTGACATCCCGATGCAATTTATTGTAGAAGGTTATTACCGCCGTTATAACCTTGAGGAATGGGCTTTGGATCGCTATAACAGCTTTGCTTCCAATGCTTCGGATTGCATTGAATGTGGGGAATGCGAGCCTAAATGTCCATACAATCTCCCTATTCGTGAAATGCTGAAAAAAACAAGAGCACTTTTTGATCCATTGGTTGAACATAAACAATAATCAGAAAAAAAATCGAGCCTTTATGGCCCGATTTTTTTTTTGTTAAAATAATTTTATAATCCTAAATATAAACGTCCCAGAGCATCAGCTGCCATAATAGCGGCGTAAACCGTATCAGCGTCAACATCAAAAGGCATATTGTGAATGGTTTCTCCTGGATCAGCTGCTGCAACGGCAACGGCCATGATCTTTTCAGGTGTTACTTCCACACATCCCAATTCGCCAAGGGTAATTGGTAATCCAACGGAAAGACAGAAATCAATGACTTCTTCAATATCTTCCATGGATCTATTTTCCATCACTAATTGTACCAGGGTTCCAAAGGCAACTTTTTCACCGTGATACATATGATGACATTCAGATAATACGGTTAAGCCATTATGAATGGCATGAGATGCTGCTAGGCCGCCACTTTCAAAGCCCACACCACTAAGGTAGGTATTTGCTTCTATGACATTTTCAACGGCGGGAGTACAGGTCCCAACTTCCACTGCCAGTTTTGCTTTCAATCCATCTTCGATGAGGATATCATAGCATAAACGTGCCAATGCCAAAGCTGATCTGGTAGGATGAGCCCCAGACATGGTGGTTCCGTTAGAATCAACGGTTGCCTGAGCTTCAAAATAGGTTGCCAATGCATCTCCCATTCCAGAAATAAATAGTCGTACCGGTGCTGTTTTAATAATATCGGTGTCCATAATAACGATTTCAGGATTTTTTGGAAGAACCAAATATTGGTCAAAAACGCCATCTTCCTGATATATAACGGCAAGTGCTGAACATGGTGCATCGGTGGATGCAATGGAAGGTGCAATAACCACAGGTAATTTTTCATAATGAGCTGTCGCTTTTGCAGTATCAAGAGTCTTTCCTCCGCCAACGCCTACAACAACATCACATCCGTTTGCTTTTACTATTTTTTGAAGTCGTGCGACCTCAACCATTGAGCATTCGCCACCAAATTTTTCGGGGAAAAATTTGATTCCTGCTGCTTCAAAGCTTTCTTTTAGTTCATCGGATTTTGTACGCATCATGGTTCCACTCATTAATACGAGAGCAGATGTTCCAAATTTGCCTACATGTTCTGGTAATTTTTTAACTTCACCTGCGCCCTGTACGTAACGGCTAGGAGACATAATAATCTTTTGCATTTTTCTTACCTCCGAAAATATTTTTTTCCTTTACACATTATATCAAATTATACGCAAAATTAATGGTTAAACAGCTAAAAAAAACAGTTAGAAACGGATCATAATTTTCGATGCTGTTTAACGTTTTCAATGTGATGAGCAAAATCTTGTTGGCTAAGTATAAAATTTCATATTGTGAATTTTATCTTTTCCTTCAAAAAAAAGACTACTCAATAGAGCAGCCTTCATTATAGAAGAGAAATCTGTTTATAATCCTGACCTTTAAAACTGAATTTTATTGCCAAAAATTTATTTTTTTTCTTCATCAATGAAAAAATCACCATTGGGCCGAACATCAATAAATATGGTTTGTCCTTCATGAACATTTCCGCGAATGATTTCTTTACCCACCATGGTTTCGATGTTTTTTTGAATGAAGCGCTTTAATGGTCGTGCACCATAGGCTGGGTCAAAGCCTCTTTCAACAATGGCTTCTTTCGCCGCCGAGGTAATGGAAATAACAATACGTCGTTCGTCCAGTCGTTTCTGTAAATCTTTTAACAGAAGCTCGATAATTTTAATAATCGCAACTTTGCTCAGTGGTTTATACAAAACAATTTCGTCAATTCGATTAAGAAACTCAGGTCTGAAATAATTTTTCAAAAGATCCATCACAATGTTCTCGGTTTCTTTTGTGATTTCACCGGAAATATTAATGCCTTCCAGAAGGTATTCAGAGCCAATATTTGAGGTCATAATAATAATGGTGTTTTTAAAATCCACGGTTCTTCCCTGGGAATCGGTGATTCGCCCGTCATCCAATATCTGAAGCAGTATATTAAAGACATCCTTGTGGGCCTTTTCAATTTCATCCAGAAGAATAACAGAATAAGGTTTACGTCGAACGGCTTCGGTGAGCTGTCCACCCTCTTCATAGCCAACATATCCGGGAGGTGCTCCAATTAAGCGTGATACTGAGAATTTTTCCATATATTCACTCATATCAATTCGAATCATGTTATCTTCGGAATCAAAAAGTGTGGCAGCCACTGCTTTGGCAAGTTCTGTTTTCCCAACCCCGGTAGGTCCTAGAAACAGGAACGAACCAATGGGACTGTTGGGGTTTTTAATCCCTGCTCGAGAACGAATAATGGCATCCACAACCTTAGAAATGGGTTCTTCCTGGCCGATGACCCGTTCTTTTAAAATATCTTCCAGGGCTAATAATTTTTCACGTTCCCCGGATACTAATTTACTCAAAGGAATATTGGTCCAGTCTGAAATGATTTCTGCAATTTCCTCTTCAGTGACTTTTTCTCGTTTCAGACTATTGACATCATTCTTATCATCCGCATTCCCTTTGAGCTCTTCGATTTTTCCTGTTTTTTCAGGAATTAGGCCATATTCCAATTCGGAAGCTTTTCGATAATCCCCTTCTCTTATGGCTTTTTCCTTTTCGTAATTCAATTGATTTAATTCTTCCTGAAGGGTTTTCAGGGTGTCGGCCGACTTTTTCTCAGCATCCCATTGAAGACTCATGGTATTAAAACGTTCTTTATACTCAGCTAATTCTTTCTGAAGACGCTCCAAACGTTCCTTGCTTAATTTGTCCTTTTCTTTTTTAAGGGCAACCTCTTCAATTTCCAATTGCATCATCTTTCGACGAACCTCATCCATTTCTTCAGGCACGGAATCCATCTCTGTCCGGATTTTTGCGCAGGCCTCATCAATGAGGTCAATGGCTTTATCCGGAAGGAATCGATCGGTAATATATCGGTTTGAAAGAGTGGCTGCCGCCACTAACGCAGTGTCGAGAATCTGAACCCCATGAAAGCGTTCATAGGTATCCTTAAGACCACGAAGAATGGAAATCGTATCTTCCACACTGGGCTCATTAACCATAACCGGTTGAAAACGCCTTTCCAGGGCTGGATCTTTTTCGATGTATTGTCGGTATTCATCCAAAGTGGTGGCTCCAATACAATGGAGTTCCCCTCTGGCGAGCATGGGTTTTAACATATTGCCGGCATCCATGGCTCCTTCGGTTTTTCCGGCACCGACGATGTTATGAAGTTCATCGATAAAGAGAATAATTTCTCCGCTGCTATCCACCACTTCTTTTAATACCGCTTTAAGACGTTCTTCGAACTCTCCCCGATATTTAGCTCCGGCCACCAGTGCTCCTAAATCAAGAGAAATAATCTGTTTGTTTTTTAATCCCTCAGGAACATCGCCATTGACAATCCGTATGGCCAAACCTTCAACAATAGCGGTTTTGCCAACCCCTGCTTCCCCAATCAGGACTGGGTTATTTTTTGTTTTTCGACTGAGAATTCGAATGGCATGGCGTATTTCCGCGTCTCGGCCAATCACCGGGTCAAGTTTATTATCCTTGGCGTCCTGAACCAGGTCATTACCATATTGGCTCAGGGCTTCATAGGTAACTTCAGGATGGTCGTTCACCACCCGCTGTCCGCCACGGACTTCTTTCAGAATATTTAAAATTTCTTCTTTGGTAATCCCATAGCTATCAAGAATTTCCACAGCCTTTGATTTTTTTCCAAGGTTGTAAATTGCCAAAAGAATACATTCTACGGATATGTATTGGTCATCCAGTTTTTTGGCTTCCTTGTAGGAATCATTGAGGACCTTATCCGTTTCACTGCTGATATATACTTTTCCCTGTTCACGACCTGGGCCCGAAACACTGGGTTTCTTTCCAATTTCTCGTCTGAGTTCTTCTGTGATGGTGTGGGGATTTTTTCCAAGCCGGTCAAAAATTCGGCCAACAATTCCATTTTCCTGAGTAATGAGTCCCATGAGTAAATGCTCAGGCTCTATTTCCATGTGATTATTTTCTCCGGCAATGAGTTCAGCGGTTTTTATCGCTTCCAAAGATTTTTGTGTAAATAAATTCATATCCATAGTTGTTACCTCGTTTCTTTTTAACTTTATTTTTTATAGTAGTCCCCATAGATCTCTTCTAATAACTTAGTGAGATCCGGACTTTTCAGATCTTCAATGTTTAAAAAGTAAACATTCATAGCCTGATCAATCATTTTCAGATACCGGGTGAGATTATCAGTTACAATTTCTGTATCCTGGGATAATTCCCCTTCTTCTTGAAACTCTCTGATAAATTTGTGACTCGTTTGTTTATTTGTCAAATCTGCGTCATAATCGGTTTGTTTCTTTTCAATCCCAGTAATGAGACTGAAAAATTCATCGAAATGATCAATTAAATCCTCGGACTTTGTTCTTGAGCTGATTTTTAAAACAGCATATTTTCCTCGGTCATTACTGTTAAACTCATAGCTGTAACGAACCTTGGGACGATATTTATATTTTAAGCTTTTGCCAAATTGAATGCTGGAATTTTTATTAATTTGGCTGACTGACAATGTGTCACTAAAATTTTCATCCAATTGTTCGAGTATTTTTTGGATTTTTTGCTCTGGAGTCACCAATCCAATTTTTTCTGCTAAAATATCATTGATCAGTTGGGAGCGGTTTGTATTTTTGACATAGGCTATTTGATCGATTTTTTCTACAATTTCATCAAACAACATTAAGCTGTATACACTTTTTTTCATCATATCACTCCTTCTATATAAATCATAATTCCCCTCTCATAATTTGTCAACCATTTTATTTATTTAGCCTTCCATTTTATTAATATACTTAGCTATTTTAAAGACATGTTCTATCTATTGAATACCCAAAAAACAATTAAAAAACCAGCCTCTTTCGAGACTGGTTTTAAATAACACGTTATAGGCTGATACATAGCCTTACTATTTTAATTATTTTTTTGTATTCAATTCATTTTTACTATTTCATTGCAAACTAATGAATCATATTTGCAATAATAGGGGCAATGATTAATGATAAGGTACCCATAACTTTAATGACTGCGTTTAATGAGGGACCGGCAGTATCTTTAAATGGATCTCCGATTGTGTCCCCAACAACAGCAGCTTTATGAGCTTCTGAACCTTTTCCGCCATGTTGACCTTCTTCAATGAATTTCTTGGCATTGTCCCAGGCGCCACCGGCATTTGCCATTGTTAATGCTAACAAGACACCGCTGGCAGTTCCACCAACAAGCATTCCACCGATAACCTGAAGAGCAGCTTCAGGGTTAAATAGAGCCACCCCAAATCCAACGACAATAATACTCGATGGAGCAAGCAAACCTGGTAAAATCATTTGTCTGATGGCTGCTTTTGTAGAAATATCGATACATTTTTTTGAATCCGCTTTTGCCGTACCTTCAAGAAGTCCGGGAATCTCACGGAATTGTCTTCTTACTTCTTTAATCATATCAAAGGCAGCTGTACTAACAGCCCTCATTGCCAATGAACAGAAAAGGAATGGAATCATTGCTCCAAAGAAAAGTCCAAGGAGAATCAAAGGATTAAGAATATCCAGTGTTGCCAGCTGTGCTCTTTGTGCAAATGCTGAAAAAAGAGCTACCGCTGTAATTGCAGCGGATCCAATCGCAAATCCTTTTGCAATGGCTGCTGTGGTATTTCCTACTGAATCAAGCTTATCCGTTACTTTACGCACTGCCGGATCAAGACCTGCCATTTCAGCAATCCCGCCGGCATTATCAGCAATTGGGCCATAAGCATCAATGGCAACAATCGTTCCGGCCATGGATAACATACCCATTGCAGCCAATGCGATACCATAGAAACCATTCGCTCCGCCACCGGGGACAAAATAAGCAACGCCAACTGTAGCGATGATCACGAGGATAGGTAAAGCAGTACTTTCCAATCCAACCGAGAAACCGTAGATTACATTCGTTGCTGCTCCTGTATTTGAAGACTCTGCAATTTTTTGAACTGGTTTAAACTTAGCTGATGTGAAATATTCAGTGATTAGACCAATTAAAATATTAGCAATCAAACCTACCTGAATAGCAATGTAGAATTGGATCTGATGATCAGGCAGCATGTATTTTGTTAATAAAAAGGCTGCAATTGATGAGAGTAAAAAAGAAGTATAAAGACTTCTATTGAGACTAGCCTGTGGATTGCTTTCATTTCCTGTATAAATGAAAAGTGTTCCGATGATTGAGGCAACAATACCGCAAGCACCTAGCATCATGGGAAGCATTACCCCAACTGAACCTAATAAAGCTGAACCTAGAAGCATTGCTGCAATTGATGTAGCCGCAAAGGATTCAAATAAATCGGCTCCCATTCCGGCAACGTCACCAACATTATCGCCAACATTGTCAGCAATAACTGCAGGGTTTCTCGGATCATCTTCAGGAATTCCGGCTTCAACTTTACCGACTAAATCAGCGCCAACATCTGCTGCCTTGGTAAAAATTCCTCCCCCAATACGGGCAAAAAGAGCAACCAATGAAGCACCAAATGCGAAACTGTCTATGGCCGGAATCATATCAGGATTTTGTTTTGCAACAAAGATATACAATAAAGATACACCTAGTAATCCAAGACCTACAACGCCCATTCCCATAACTGAACCACCTTTAAAAGCAATGGTTAATGCTTTTTTAAGGCTTGTTTGGGCAGCATTTGTGGTTCTTGCGTTTGCTCTTGTGGCAATGTACATTCCCATGTATCCTGCCAACGTTGAGAATAACGCCCCGACAGCAAATGCAATTGCTGAAGCAACTCCAAACTCAGTAAATAGTAAAAGTACAATGATAATGATAGCAATTGGGAAAATCGTCTTATACTGGCGATTTAAAAATGTCATTGCCCCTTCTTGGATTGCTTCTGAAATTTCTTTCATTTTGTCATTTCCCATGTTTTCCTTGAGTACTGACTTTGAAAGATACAGTGCGAATAACAAAGCGATTACCCCCACTGTTACAATGAATATTGTCATTTTGTTCTCTCCTCTTAAAGTTTTTTGCATCCCCTAAATCAGATGCGTGGTCGAATTAAATGATTGAATAAACGAATGCAGACAACATAAATAAAACGGCTGAAACTTTGGTTGCTTTTTCTAAAGCACCTTCCCAGCCTTTAGCTTTTTTCTTGCCAAATAGAGTTTCGGCACCACCTGCAATGGCTCCTGACATTCCGGCTGACTTACCTGGCGACAAAAGAATCGCAGCGATAAGAACAAAGCTGGAAATAATTAATATAACCAGTAAAGCGGTTTTCATTGGTATCACCTCCGTATATAATCGTGCATATAATAATATCATACCCTAAAAATATTTTCAATCATAAAAAAAGTCTCAAGGGAGACTTTTTTTATGTAAACGTAGCCAAATGCATATTTAATCCAATTAACCCTTTATAATCAGAGTTTCCCCAGTCATTTCCTCTGGAACCGGAAGATGCATTAGGTCTAAAATGGTCGGAGCAACATCTGCCAGCTTACCACCATCTCTTAATACGACATCACCGGCTCCAACCAGAATACATTTCACCTTATTGGTGGTATGAGCAGTAAAAGGCTGACCGGTTTTATAATCCAACATTTTTTCAGCATTTCCATGATCTGCTGTTAAAAGTGCCTTACCACCTACTGTCAATATTGCATTCACAACTTTTTCGGCACAGGCATCGACGGTTTCAACGGCCTTTTCAGTTGCCTCTAACATTCCGGTATGACCAACCATATCCGCATTGGCAAAGTTGAGAATCATGACCTCATATTTTTGACTTGCAATGGCTTCCAATGCTTGTTCTGTAACTTTAAACGCACTCATTTCCGGCTGCAAATCATAGGTCGCCACATGAGGAGATGGGACTAAAATACGATCTTCCAGCGGATATTGCTTTTCTATGCCGCCATTAAAGAAGTAAGTAACATGGGCATATTTTTCAGTTTCAGCAATTCTGACCTGGGGAATTCCCAGGTCACTTAAATATTCTCCCAGAGTATTTTCAACCGTTACCGGCTTAAAGGCAACCTCAATGTTGTTAAAGCTCTTTTCATACTGGGTCATTGAAATAAAGGTCACCGGGAAATACCCATTTTCTCTAATAAATTCAGAAAAATCAGGATCAATAAATGCTTGGGTGATTTCTCTGGCACGGTCAGGTCTGAAATTAAAGAAGATAATGGAATCATTGGCTTTTATCCATGTTTCTTCTCCGGTATCAATAATGGTTGGAAGAATAAATTCATCGGTTATCTCTTCAACGTAGGATTCTTTCATGGCCAATGACGCACTGGCGGCATGTTCGCCTTTTCCTAATACCAGAGCATCATAGGCTTTTTCGACGCGATCCCATCGATTATCCCGGTCCATTGCGTAGTAGCGGCCAATAATGGATGCGATTTTACCAACACCCAGGTGCGCCATTTTTTCTTCCAGGCCCTGGATATAACCAGCACCTCCATAGGGAGCTGTATCCCGGCCGTCCATGATGCAATGGACATACACCTTTTTAACCCCCTGTTGTTTGGCAAGCTCTAAAAGCGCATAAAGATGGTCTTCATGGCTATGGACCCCGCCATCGGACAATAAGCCCATAAGGTGAAGGGCACTATCATTTTCTTTGGCCGACTTCATCGCTTTGAGGAAGGCTTCGTTCTGAAAAAAATCCCCATCGGCAATGGATTTCGTAATTCTTGTAAGCTCCTGGTAAACCACCCGGCCGGCCCCAAGATTAAGATGCCCCACTTCGGAATTTCCCATTTGCCCTTCGGGAAGTCCTACCCCAAGACCGCTGGCAGTAATCAGGGTATGGGGGTAAATTTCATATAAAGCCTTTAGAAAAGGGCTTTTTGCTTCCTCAATGGCATTGCCGACTTTACAGGTGGTGCACCCATAGCCGTCAAGAATAATCAGGGCTGTTAAATTTCTTTTCAATGTGTCAGACTCCTTCCAATTAATTCAATATTCACGCAGTCCAGGAATCTCCTTAAAATTTAACGATTTCCGCGAAGCTTGCTTTGATTGCAGCTCCTCCAACCAAGGCACCATCAATATTTTTCATTGCCATTAATTCTTTGACATTGCCGGGATTGACACTGCCGCCGTATTGAATCCGAACTTTCTCTGCGGCATCTTCACCGTACAATTTTGCAATGGTGGATCTTACCCAACCACAGGCTTCATCAGCTTCTTCTTTTGAGGCTGTTTTTCCGGTACCAATAGCCCAAATAGGTTCATAGGCAACCACAACCTTGGTAATATCATCGATGTTTTTTAAACCTAATCCCATTTGTCTCACAACTTTGGCTTCGGCCTGTCCGCTTTCACGTTCTTCCAGGGTTTCACCACAGCAGACAATGGGGATTAATCCCAGTGAAAGAGCTTTAATGGCTTTTTTATTCACCGCTTCATCAGTTTCATTAAAAAGTTGACGTCGTTCAGAATGACCGATAATAACATAGGTGACACCAACGGCAACCAGCATTTCGCCGGAAATTTCCCCGGTAAAGGCGCCGCTTTTTTCAAAATGCATGTTTTGAGCACCGATGCCCACATTGGAATTTTTCGCCATTTCAACAGCTTTTTGAAGACCCAGGTAAGTTGGGCAAAATACGACTTCCGCTTTAGCATCTGCTACCAAAGGCAATAATGTGTTCATCAGGGCTTCTGTTTCGTTAACATCATTGTTCATTTTCCAGTTTCCAGCAATAATTGGTTTACGCATTTTTCTCTCTCCTATTTATCTTGTAAAATTTCAATGCCTGGCAGTAACTTTCCTTCAAGAAATTCCAGGGATGCTCCCCCGCCGGTGGAAATATGGCTCATGCCATTTTCATAGCCGAGTATTTTAACTGCGGCAGCGGAATCTCCCCCGCCGATAATGGTAATTGCCTTAGATTCCGCCATTGCTTTGGCAACAGCTTCAGTTCCTTTTGCAAATGCAGGCATTTCAAAAACACCCATTGGGCCATTCCAAATCACAGTTTTTGCACTTAATATCGCTTTGGTAAAGATTTTCCCTGTCTCCGGACCAATATCAAGTCCCAATGAGTCAGGAGGAATTGCAGCAATGCCCACTACTTTAAATGAAGCATCTGGTGCGAAGGCTGCCGCAGCAACGATATCCACAGGCAGCAAAAAGTTAACGCCTTTGGTTCTGGCTTTGGTCATCAGCTCTTTGGCCAATTCAATTTTATCCTCTTCCAACAGGGATTTTCCAATCTCATAGCCCTGGGCTTTAAGGAAAGTATAGGCCATGCCGCCGCCAATAATCAGGGTGTTCACTTTTTCAAGAAGGTTGTTAATCACCCCAATTTTATCTGAAACTTTTGCCCCACCTAAAATAGCAACAAAAGGACGGGCAGGATCTTCCAGAGCTTTCCCCATAAAATCAAGTTCCTTTTGAATCAGAAACCCTGAAACTCCCGGAAGTATTTGAGCTACCCCAACCGTAGAAGCATGAGCACGATGGGCAGTGCCAAAGGCATCATTGACAAAAACATCCGCCAATCCAGCCAGTTCCTTTGAAAAGCCCGGATCGTTTTTCTTTTCCTCAACCCGAAAACGGGTATTTTGGAGTAAGAGAATATCTCCTGGTTTAAGTGAAGCTGCGGCTGCAACGGTTACAGGTCCTGTTACCAATCCGTCATCGTTAAAGATAACGGGTTTTGCCAAAACAGCAGAGAGTTTTTTCGCAACCGGTGCCAATGAAAATTTAGGATCCGGCTCATTTTTAGGACGTCCCAGATGAGACATGAGAATCAAAGCCGCACCATGTTCTAAAATATAGTTGATGGTCGGTAATGACGCCATAATCCGGGTGTCATCGGTAATGTTGCCGTTTTCATCCAATGGCACGTTAAAGTCAACGCGCATTAATACTTTTTTTCCTTTTAAATCCAAATCTTTTACGGTTTTCTTGCTCATAGGATATCCTTTCAGTTTTAGATTACTCTAAAAATAATTTCAGTTCCCCATAAAATGGGGAACTGAAAAGTTTTTTGCCGATAATTTTATTATATTTGTGTTGCTACAAAGGCCGCTAAACGGACTAATTGAGAAGTATAGGACATTTCATTATCATACCATGAAATGATTTTTACTTGTTGTTTTCCACCTTCAACGTCCATAACTTTTGTTAAAGTGGCATCAAATAAAGATCCGAATTTCATTCCAATAATATCAGTAGAAACGATTTGTTCTTCATTATAACCGAGAGTTTCATTGGCAGCCGCTTTAAATGCAGCATTAATTTCTTCTTTGGTTACTTTCTTTTCGAGAACACAGGTTAAATCAACTAAGGAACCAGTGATCACTGGAACACGCAGGGCAAAACCATCTAATTTTCCGTTGAGGGATGGTAATACTTTTCCGACAGCTGCAGCGGCACCTGTCGATGTGGGAACGATATTCTGAGCAGCAGCCCGGCCTCTTCTCAGGTCTTTATGTGGACCGTCAAGGGTTGCCTGGTCATTAGTGTAAGCATGAACTGTGGTCATTAAGCCACTGATTAAACCAAAGCTGTCATCCATTACCTTAGCAACAGGAGCTAAACAGTTGGTGGTACAGGAAGCACCGCTGATAACTTTTTCAGAACCATCAAGAACGGTTTCATTAACATTGTATACGATCATTTTTACATTCCCTTTTGCAGGAGCAGAAACAATGACCTTTTTAGCACCGGCTTTTATATGTTTTCCGGCACCTGCTTCATCGGTAAAGAATCCAGTAGATTCAATGACGACATCAATTCCCAATTTTCCCCAGGGTAATTGTTCAGGATCTCTTTGGGCAAAAATTTTAATGGCTTTTCCATCGACTAAGATTGTATCATCTTTCACTTCAATGGCATCTTCTTTAAATCTTCCTTGTGCGCTATCATATTTTAACAGGTATGCTAAGGTTTTAGCATCTGTTAAATCATTGATGGCAACAATATCAAATGCCGGATTATCCGCCATTAATCTAAAGGTTAACCGACCAATTCTACCAAAACCATTAATTGCTACTTTTACAGACATTTTATCTGCCTCCTTAAAATAATAATAAACTTTTCAAATCTATAACTCAGTCAAAATACGAACTATTCTGTATCCGACGTGGGTTGTAACTTTTTTAGAATCTCCCTTGCTGCGCTTTCATCGGTAATGAGTACAATGTTCTCGCGAACACGGCTCACCGCGATAATCGCTTCTGCCTTTGATATTCCTCCGGCCATTGCAACAACATGGGGTATCTTTTTAAAATTTTCAATACTGATACCAATGGTACTTGAAGGACAAATGACTTCACCTTCACTATTAAAATAGTGGCCAAAGGCTTCTCCAACAGCGCCATCATTTAATATTTTTCGTTTTTCCGCAGTACTCATGTTTCGCCAGTCTGCCAGCACATCGGCACGTCCCAGTCCAAAAATAAAAATATCAATGTCATCCATCTTATCGAACACCCTTTTTATCTCAGGATAATCTTTAAGAGCTTCCAATAACCGTTGATCGATATTATCAGGTAAATGAAGGAGCTCATAATTGGAATGAAGTTTTAAGCCCATTTCAGCCACCACATTGTTTGCCTGAGTGGAATGACTTTTGCCAATGCCGCCACGGGCTGGAATAACATAAACATCAGGATAAAAAGCTTCCCGCATTTCATCGGCAATGGCAGCCGTACAGCTTCCGCCGGTAAGCGCCAGGGTATCCTTATATTTCATTACCGATAAAACGTATTTGGCTCCGGAACGGCCCATAAAACGAAGGACCTCATAGTTCATGTCCATATCTCCGGGGCAGATAATCGCCCGTTTAAGATGAAGTTTTTCCATCAATTCTTTTTCCAGCTGTTCCAGACCATTATAGGTATAGAGCAGACTTTTAAGCTTTATGAGTATTTCTTTTCCAGCTTCAGTAATCACAACGCCTTGCCGCTCGACTAAAACCAACTTTTGGGTTTGGAAAAAATCGATTTCATTTCTAACTTGACGTTCGCTCATGTCCAGTACAAAGGCAAGGTTTCTCCGGCCGATGGGTTGCTCACTGCTAATGGTTGACAAAATATTATATCGCAATTCAATGAGACGATTGACTTCTGGTGCAACAAGCTGCTGGAGCTCGATGACTTCTTTGCTAATTTTTAATTGATTTGTCACAATAATAACCCTCCCTTCGGATTTGCTTACTCACTTTTGTCCCAGTGGGACAAAAACATTATACTTCATTCAAACCCCAATTACAAGATAAAAAAGACCAAAACATTATAAAAATAAAATTTTGGCCCTTTTCATTTCGATCGATATTCTTTTCGTTTAGATGATGGTTGTATGAGTAATGCTTCTCGATATTTAGCAATGGTCCGCCTGGCCACATCAAGATTTTTTTCCTTAAGTATTTCTGAAATCTTTTGATCACTGAGCGGCTTTTTCTTGTCCTCGGTTTCAACCAGATCCTGGATAAATTGTTTAATGGCATCTGAAGAGCGATCTTCTTCCCCCTGGTTAAACCCACGCTTAAAGAAAAATTTCAAGGGAAATGTTCCTTTTGGGGTTTGGATGAATTTTCCGCGAATGGCACGACTGACCGTGGACTCATGGACCTCAATCATATCAGCAATGGTTTTAAGTGTCAGTGGCCGTAAATCCTCAACCCCTTCAAAGAAAAAAGTTTCCTGACACATGGCAATGGCCTGAATAACCTTAAGGATGGTATCCCTGCGCTGTTCAATACTTCGGATGAGGAAAACTGCTCCGTCCAGTTTTTTCTCCAGGTACTTACGGGTGTCATCATTTTCATTGGTTTTTTTCAGCATCCCCTTATAGAAAGAATTTATTTTAAGCCGCGGAGCTGAAATTTCATTGATCTTAACCACCAGCTTACCATCAATAATTTCAATGGACCCATCGGGTATCACATAGGAAACTCCTTCTAAATTGGTAAACTCCCGACCGGGCTTTGGCTCCAGTGTTTTAATGATTTCCTTGAACTCAAAAACCTCTTCAAGGGAAAGACCTGTGGCATGGGCAATGCGTTTATACTGATTATCCGCCAGATCCCTAAGGTGATGATTAATTATTGCCATATAAATTTCATCATCATCATCATCATAGCCCATGTGCCGAAGCTGAATCCCCAGACATTCGGTGATATCTCTGGCGCCAACCCCGACTGGGTCAAAATCCTGGATAATTCCAATGAGTTTGTTAATGCTTTGTTCTTTTGATTCAAGAATTCCCTGAAGATAGTCCATGTCAACAATGAGGTAACCATTATCATCAATGCAGTCAATGAGATATTGTCCAATGAAATTTTCTTCCTTAGTTAATTCAGGGGTTACCATATTTAATTGAAAATTGAGATATTCACTCAGGGTTTTTTCCTGGTAGGAAAATTTTTCAAAACCAAATTCATCATCCGGGTCATTATTACTGGGTGCCTGACCCCGGTATTCTGAAGCCTCCATACTATGAAAATAATCGTCCCACTTAATATCATCTTTTTTATCCGGTGTTTCTTTAGGGGCTTCTCCGGTTTCAGGAGCCAGTTCTTTAATGGAAACCTCATTAAACTCTAGCACCGGGTTTACCATAATTTCTTCCTCAATGAGATTATTTAATTCCATGGAGGTAAGCTGAAGAATTTCAATGGCCTGACGCATTTCCTGGGTCATGATCAGTTTTTGGGTTTGTGTAATATTTAAATTTAATTTTATATTCATTCTCACACCCCCTTATTTTTATATTTATCATCTTCTAAAAAATAGGACTGGATTTCCTCCAGTCCTGGTCAATGCTGTTTCACTCTTGTTCTTCAATGTACTTAATGGCGTTAACTCCGGCGATTGCGCCATCCGCTGTGGCTGTAATCACCTGTCGCAGAGATTTTTCTCGAACATCTCCGGCAACAAACAATCCGGGAATATTGGTTCGCATTTCCTCATCAGTCACAAGAAAACCTTTGGCATTGCGTTGCAGATTTCCTACAAACACTTCCGTATCCGGGTTTTGTCCGACAAAGATGAAAACCCCATCCATGGGAATTTCAGAAATTGCTTCGGTAGTGCGATTCTTAACAAGAATACTTTCAACCATGCCATTGCCTTTAATTTCTTCTAATTCTGTATTATTAAGCACCTTAATCAACGGACAGTTGATAATTTTATTTCGAAGCATCTCATCAACTTCCAGCTGATCCTGAGAATGGACAATGGTTATTTCTTTGGCGAATTTTGTAAGATATATAGCTTCGGTCAGAGCAGTATCATCGCCGCCAATCACAGAAACTTTTAATCCTTTGAAAAAATTAGCATCGCAAACCACGCAATAGGATACTCCCATACCAGTCAATTCTCGCTCGCCTTTGTATCCAGTGGATTTTGAGGCTCTTCCTGTGGCGATAATCATGGTTTTTGCTTTCAATATCCCTTCATTGGTTTGAACCTGAAACCCCTCATCGGTTTCCTTATTTGATAAATAGGTTTTTTTAGAAAATTCAACACCCAGTTCCACACATTGCTCACGCATGCGCTCGGAAAGACCGGGTCCAGTGGTATGGGCCGGTGCCCCGGGGTAATTATCAACTTTGGTCGCTGTTGCAATTTGTCCGCCAATACCGTCTTTTTCCAGGATGATCACCTTTAATGATCCTCGGGCAGCATAAAGTCCTGCACTCAAGCCTGCCGGGCCGGCACCAACTATAATTGTGTCATACATCATTTTCGCACCTCTTTACAAATTAATTCAGTTAACAATCTTTATTAGAAAAGTCCGGTTAAAAACTTTCATTGATTATCTTAGCGGTAACCATAAAATCTTCCAACTCTTTTTCAGATTCTTTGACCATTTCTATTTTGTATTCATTATATCGTGTTTCCTTAATTATTTCTAATGATCTTGTTTCCAGCTTTAAATTTTTTACGATTTCAATTTGAACATCAATTTTTTCGGCGATGGTCTTGATCTTTTTCATAATAATCTTAATTTGTTCTTTTAAGAATGCCATATAACGCAAATAAACCTGACACGCCTCTGGCGTAATGCTTACCGACATTTCCTTTTCGAAATTCCGATTGCATTTTTCCTGGTCGCCTTTCAGCTCCATTAATCGTTTCTGCTCTTCCTGTAATTGTTTGTTAAAAGCAGCTAAGATCATCATTTCATTTTCTAAATTTTGATCTTTGTAAGATAACAGTTTTCCTAAATGAAATTGAAACTTTTTCATGAAATCGCTCTTTTCATTAATTCAACGCTGTCCTGATATAAAACTTTTTCATCAACTCTTTGTTGTAAAAAACCATTAATGCCGTCTATTTTTTTTAATGCCTTATCTAACCCCGGGTTAGTGCCATTTTTGTAGGCCCCAATATTCACAAGGTCAAAATTGGTGTCATAAATCGACATCATATTTCGCATTTGAGAAGCAACATCAATTTGATCCCTTTGGACAATATCCGTCATGAGTCGGCTCACACTGCCTAATATATCAATGGCGGGATAATGATTTCTGGCGGCAATCTTTCGTGATAAAACAATATGACCATCAATAATGCCTCTTACCGTATCGGCAACGGGTTCATTCATGTCATCACCTTCAACCAAAACCGTATAAATCCCGGTAATGGAACCCTTTTCAAAGTTCCCGGTGCGCTCAAGCAGCTTGGGCATCATGGAATAAATGGAAGGGGTATAGCCGCGTGCCACCGGAGGTTCTCCCGTGGCCAAACCAATTTCTCGCTGAGCCATGGCAAAGCGGGTGAGGGAATCCATCATGAGCAGAACATCCTGCCCCTGATCTTTAAAATATTCGGCAATGGTGGTGGCTGTTAAGGCACATTTCATGCGTTGCATCGGCGGTTGATCTGAGGTGGCAACCACGATGACCGATCGGGCCAAGCCTTCTTTTCCCAAATCTTTTTCCAAAAACTGTCGAACCTCTCGACCTCTTTCGCCAACCAGTGCAATCACATTCACATGGGTTTTCACATTCCTGGCGATCATGCCCATTAAGGTGCTTTTTCCAACACCACTTCCAGCAAATATTCCCATTCTTTGGCCTTTTCCGATGGTTAACAGACCATCAATGGCCTTTACCCCAAATTCAAGAACTTCATCAATACAGGGTCTCGAAAAGGGATTGGCGCCAACACTTTGAATGTCGTAATCCACGGAATTTTCAATAGGTCCCATGCCATCAATGGGCTCACCCATGGCATTAATGACTCTGCCAATCATATTTTCAGACACCCCGATTTTAAGGGCAGCGCCGGTGGGTTCCACAATATTTCCAAAGCTAATGCCTTCTGGCTCTTCATAGGGCATTAATAATACCTTATTGCCACGAAAACCCACCACTTCCGCCAGACTGAAATTCTCAGCATTTTGATCAAATATTTTACAGAGATCCCCAATTCGGCATTCGGGACCCACCGATTCAATCATCATTCCGACAACCTTTTCGATTTTACCAAAGTGACGGCAGGTCTCAGCTCCTTGAATGGCTTTACAAACCTCTAATGTATTCATAAAAAGCCTCTTCTCTTTTAAGCAATTTCTCCAATGGCTTTCCCCAATTGATCCAACTGGACCGGCAGACTCATGTCCACTACACCATTTTTTGTCTCAATCATTATTTTATCATCCTCTTTCAGGATAATCACCTTGGCATTTTTTGATATTTTTCTTATTTTTTCAGAAATTTCTTTATCAATATGAATATCCAGGGTTTTTTGATATTCCGATAAATATATTTTCAGGTCTTCCCCATTGTCAAGCATAATGTCTTCCAGCATTCCGGGAATCAAATTTTCGTCACACTTAGCCTGTTGCTTCATAATTTTTTTGGCGATTTCAAAGGCAACCGACAGCATATCATTTTTCCGGTTTTCCAAGGCTGTTTGCCGCTCTTGCTTTAGGCATCGCACCAGATCTTCAATTTCATTAAGGCCTTCCTGGGCTTGGGCCTTTGCCGCCTCGGCGCCCTCTTTTAATCCCTGGGAATGACCACTTTCATGGCCCTGGGAAAAACCTTCATTATAGCCTTTTTCTTTTGAAATCAGTCTAATTTCTTTACTGCTTTTAACAGCGCTTTTCATCAGATCATTGGCTGACTTGATGCCTTCAACCGTAGGATCATAGGCGACTTTGGCTTCTTTTTCACTGTGTCCGGGTGAATTATTTTTCGAGTTAACTTCAGAAAATTCAAATGTTTCGATACTTTCAGTAACCCATTTAGCCTTTACAATACTAGACAATAATTTCATCCTTTCCGCCCTTTGAAGTGATAATTTCTCCCTCTTCTTCAAGCCTTCTGATTACAGCCACAATTTTTTGCTGCGCTTCTTCAACATCCCGTACTCTTACATTATGCAGAAATTCCATTTCATCTTTAACCGTTTCAGCCATACGTTGAGACATATTTTCGAAAAAGATGTCAGTAACTTCTTTATTTGAACCTTTAAGAGCAATCGACATTTCTTTGGTATCAATTTCTCGGAGAAACCGTTGAATGGATACGGAATCCAAAATAACAATATCTTCAAACACAAACATACGTTTGCGGATTTCCTCGGATAATTTATGGTCAATTTTGCTTAATTCATCAAAGATATATTTTTCAGTTCCGCGGTCAATATTATTCATAATTTCCGCAATATAATTGATGCCGCCAACTTCCAATAAATCAAAGGACAATACTGATTGGAATTTCCGCTCAAGAATCGTTTCGACTTGTCTGACAATTTCCGGTGAAGTTCTGTCCATTTTAGCAATGCGCTCCACCACATCCACCCGAATCCGTTTTGGTAATTCAGAAATAATTGATGAGGCCTGATCGGCTCTTGCATAGGATAGAATTAAGGCAATGGTTTGGGGATGTTCATTGACGATCATATTCAAAAGATTTTTATAATCGGCTTTGCGAATAAATTCGAAGGCTTTTGTTCTTAATGTTTTTGTGACTCTTTCCAACAGAGCGTTTCCCTGTTGAGCCCCAAAAGCCTTTTCAAGGACATTCTTAGCATAAATAACGCCACCCTCGATATAGACCTTTTGAGCAACACATAAACCGTAAAACTCATCAATAACCTGATCGGTAATATCCGGTGGAATACTCCCCTGCTGGGTTATTTCATAGGTTAATTTTTCAACTTCATCTTCCTGTAAATGCTTATAAATACCTGAGGCAATATCAACCCCAAGAGCAATGACAACTTGGGCTGCTTTTTGCCTCGGTGTTAGACTACCTTCCATACTTATCAACATCCTTTATAAAATTCTTTTTAAAATTCATTTTCATTTTTCAACCAGGATTTAAACAACTGCGCTGCAATTTCCGGGTTTTCCTTAGCAAAGTCTTTAATTTTTTCAGTTTTTTCATCCTTGACTGTCTCAATCGAAGGAATCTGTGGTTGCTGTGCCATTTTCCCGAACAATTCATCCATTGCTCCTTGGTCATCACCGGCTAATTGTGCGTCTAAACCCAATGGATCTTTATTCTTTTTACCTCTGATCACAAGAATAATAATGAAGATTAAGACAATTAGAAGTAGCACTCCGCCACCAATTGCACCGTAAAGCAGCAGCTGATTCATGTTGTTTGGAGTTGCATTGGTTGTCCCAACGTTATTATCCTGAGTTTTAAAATCAAAATTTCGAATCGCAATACTCTGCGGAGCGACCCCTGCGGCAAAAGCCACCAGTTGAATCAGATTTTCCTGCTCTGTTGGGTTCAATGTAACGTCATCAAGGGCAATACCAATGGAAACTGATTCCACCACCGGATCGGTTTTTTCCGTTTGAGTTTTATCCTCACTCACTGAATATGTTTTGCTGTCTGTGATATCAGTAACAGGATTGTTGCCTGTGGTTGTTCCTGCAGCATAGGTAGTTACCTGGGTATTGCTGGTTGTTCCGGCAACACCATTGGTGGTTCCGGTAGTACCGGAACCGCTTTGACTGGTTGACTCCTGATTAATAACCCCGGTGTTATCTCCGGCTGGTGAAGGTGTATAAACCGTTGATTCTTTCTTAAGTGCATCGGTATTAACGATTGCCGAAACCGATATTTTATACTTCGAAGCATCATAGGGTCCATTCAAAACTTCAGTGACTTTTTTCTTTATATCATTTTCAATTTCTCTGGTTATTTTAATTTTTGAATAATCACCGCTTGAGGCGGAAGTGCTGCTGATTAAATCGTTGCCTTGACTATCCGAAAGGGCAATATTATCCTTGGAAAGTCCGGTAAACGATTTGGCCACTAAATTTTGGATTCCCAAAACCTGACTTTCTGTTAATGTATTCCCCGGGTTCATGCGAATGATAACAGAAGCCGTTGGTTTTTCCGTTTCCTGTAAATAAAAAACATTTTCAGTAGGTACCGAAATCGTTACTACGGCATCCTTAACGCCATCTAAAGTTTTAATGCTGGCGCCGATTCTTTCCTGCAACTGCATGTTTTCGTATTGCTTTCGTTCATAATCTGTGGAAAGCATGCTGCTGTTGTCTTGGATTATATAGTAACTTAACCCATTTTTAGGATAACCTGCGGTTGCCAAAGCCATTCGAATAGAGGATTCATCCGCCTTGGGAACCATAATATTATTTGATGAGTCAAGCTTGACACTCACATTCATTGTCTGGAGCTGCCCTAATATTTCGGTATTTTCCGCTTCCGATAAATTATCAAAAAGAGGAACATAATCTTTGGTATTCATCAAAATCGTCAAGGCAAGGGCCCCCACGATTATAATAATAACGCCCCCAATAAGCAGTCCTTTGCTTTGTTTGGAAACGCCAGCCCAAAATTGTTTAATGCTCCCAAAAAACCTTTTTATTTGTTCATTCATTTTTCATATTTATCCATCCATAAGTTTTTATGTCATTTGTCACAATCTAATCTCTTAACCTAAAAATTGTGAAATCTCTCGAAATGTTTATTAAAAACAATTCAGTCTCTGAAATTCCACACTGTTCAGAATCCTTAAAAGTCAGTCTAAATTTTTATAAATTAGTATTCATCACTTGTGAATACGCATCCAATACTTTGTTGCGAAGCTGAACCATGGTTTGCAGGGCAACATCCGCCTTAGCGGCATTAATCATCATGGTATGAGTGTCATCCATGTTCCCAATGGATAAATTGTACGCATCCACCTTGGTTGCAGCCTCGGTGGACTCAACATTATTAATCACGCTTTGAACCATGTCTTTGAACTCAGAGCCTGAGCCTGATTCTGCTCCAGAAACAGCGGTTGTGTTTTCCAGGCTTTTGCTAACCGACCCAATACCGCTTTGTCCAATAATTGAATTCATAGGGACTATAAACATATTATTTCTCCTTTTTTATCTACCAATTTCCAAAGCCTTTAGCACAATGGACTTAGTGGCGTTAAGAGCTGTTACATTTGCCTCATAAGCCCGACTTGCACCCATTGCATCGATCATTTCCTGGGCGGTATTGACATTGGGATACATCACATAACCATCCGCATTGGCATCTGGATGGCTGGGATCGTATACCGCTGTCAGGTCTGATGGATCATCCACCACTTTTTCTACCTGGACCCCTTCCATATTTACCTTGGTTGCGGAATTAAGCGCATCCTGAAAAGTTCCGGTATTGACACTACCCAACACCACCATCTTCCGACGATAAGGGGTTCCATTTTCGGTTTTCGTAACCTGTGCATTGGCTATGTTTTGGGAAATAACATCCAATCGGTATTTTTGGGCAGTTAAAGCCGAGCCTGAAATATTAAAAGAACTTAAAAAACTCATTTCACTTACTTCCCTTCTCTAATGGCATATTTCAATCGTGAATAGGTATCGGATAATCCTCTGACTAAATAACTATATTCCAGGACTGTTTTTGACATGTCAACATTCTCAGCATCCAAATCAACATTATTTCCATCTGCCCGGCTCGATGTTGTATTAACCGTATCCACACTGATATCAGTGTTGGTAATTGACTTGAAATTCTGAAGATTACCATCGGTGGCCGTGGATTTTTTTTGAAGTTTACTCACTTCCGATTTTAATGTGTTTTCAAAAGAAACCTTTAGACTTTTGTATCCAGGGGTTTCCGCATTGGCAATGTTATTGCTAATGGCCTTTTGTCTTTGCCAGGTTCCATCCAGTGCTTTCTGATATAACGCCGTGGTTATAGAATCGCCTATCATTTTTGACTTCCTTTCAACTATAAAAGAATTCTTTGTTCTTAAATAAACAGATTTTAAGGTGAACTAAAAGACCAATAAGGTCTAAAATTATCAGTAATTGGCATAAATTAAGGGTTATTATCGATCTAACCCATTAATGATGCACTATTTTAACATAGCAAGGATAAAAAAATATTCTATCCATTGTATGATACCATAAATAGGACTTTATTTCAATCTTACCTCCTGATTATATTTTAAACAACGCAAAAAAGCAACACTCTTTCAGTTGCTAATTTCCAAGCTTATTAAAATTTAAAATCAACTTTACTTAATTAAATATAACTTATTTTTTAAAATCAAGAAGCTTGCCATTATGTGTGATTGATTGAGAGCCATAATCCAAGGCCTTTTGACTCTTATGATTGATCTTCAATTCTTCGATAATTTTATCTTTTTCTTCCTGAATCATTTTTATTCCATCTTGATCAATGTCTAAAATAAGCCTGATCAATTGATCGATTTGATCTTTTTGATCCTGGGAGCAACCTTGTCCTAAAGCCTCTTGATCAAAATCGGTTTCGAGGATTTGAAGCTTTTGAATTAATTGATCCCGATCGGATAAAATGAGATTTAAAGATTCCCAGGCTTCTAAACTACTTAAAAGTTCTTCACTTTTAGAAACATATTCTTTTAAAATTCGGATTTTTTCGGGGTAATATTCATTCAAAATACCAGACATTTTCTAAAGCCCTTTCAGTTTTGAAGCACTGGTTAATTTATCGGCTTCTTTAAAAGAGTCCTTTAAGTCATTGATTAATACCCAAAGTTCTTTCATTAATACCACGTCCTGTTTAGCATTGGCTTCTCCCAATTTTTCAAAAATAAACCCATACATCTCATTTAATTCAATTGAAATAGGATATTGCATATCCAAAGAAAAATTAAGTGACGTAACAATCTTTTGAGCCTTTGCAATACAATTATAGGCTTTAGCGGAATCTTGCTTTTCTGTCAGAAAAATACCCATTTTAACCTGTTTTGAAGCTTCCTCGAAAAGTCTGACGACCACTTCACCTTTGGTCAGAATTTCCAGGGCCTGCCGCTTTGATGTCTGATAAGCATTTGCATATTGCATAATTCTTTACCCCTTTCTATTAATTATCAGCCGGCTGAAAATTGAGTCAGCATGGCACTTTGTGCATTTAAATTTGAAAGTGCTGTTTCCATGGCCGTAAATTGTGCCCAATAACGGGTTTCTTCAGCTTTCAATCGCGTTTCAAGCTTAGTTTTGGCTTTATTCTCTTTTTCAATATTTGCTGTGATATTATTCTCAGTGTCTGACATGGTTGACCCATAACCCGCCATTTCAATCAATGATCCTCGGCTTCCTTGAGCCCCACTGGTTTTTGTGGCTGCTGTTATAATGCTATTGAGTTTGTTAGCCAATCCTGTGTCTGCTGTGGTAAAAAGTTCTTTGATAGCAGAACCTTTCGTTTCCAAAGCCGTTTTAAGTTTGGCGTCATCTATTACAAGTTTGCCGTTTTCGCTATAGCCAGCTGAGGTAATGCCCATATCATAAAGACTGATCCCGCCCTTGACTGCTGACCCATAGATCATTGTCTGCATTTGAGAAGCAATTCCTCTTAACAGATTATCCCCACTCAAAAGACCTGCTTTTGCCTTTGTTTCCCAGGTTTCAATTTGTTTCTCAGTCATGGTTTCTTTTTGTGTATCTGTCAGAGGTGAATAAGCAGAATCTTTATTTTCTTTCACTAAACTATTGATTAAATCGATCATAGTATTATAATCGGCAACAAAACTCTTTATGGGTTCCAGTAATTTGGACCCATCCGGTTTCATTGTAATGGATATTTTATCTTCTGTAAGAGCTCCGTTTGTTGCCAAAAGCGAAATTTTAACTCCATCAATCTCAATGTCATTGGAACTTCTGGAAATCTCCACATCATTCACTGTTAATTTTGCATTTTTTCCAGGATCAACGACGGCTCCTGTAGCTCCTGTTAGACCAAATGCGCCCATTAAATTACCCTGTGTTTCCGGTTCAGTAATAACAATATTGTTCCCAATGCCACTATTAGTGGCTATCATGGAAAACTTATCCGTAATCGAGGAATAGGATATCGCCACCCCAGCACTTCCAGAATTAATCCGACTCATAACGGTTGACAAAGAGTCTGTTCTGTTAAACTCAAACTTCACTCCGTTTATCGTTGTTTTAAATGTATCGACACCATCAGTAAGTTCTTTTGCAAAGCCTAAATCTCCTAAGCTTTTACTTGTTGTCAGCTTATTAGACTGTCCATCTTTTAGACCTAAAGAGTTTAAAGTATCTATATCACCATTCAAAGCACTCACGGTGAGTTGAGATCCTGGCGATGTTAACCCTAATTGACCGGCGGTAACGGTCACAACGATGGTTCGGTTTGCTGAAGTTACACCGAACGCTGTATCCACTGCATTTTGAAAAGCAGTCTGAAAATCAGGGTTCTCAGCATCTGCCTTATTAAATGTAATAGTTTTAACCTTGCCGTCCAGTGTTAATTTAATTGATTTTCCATCAATATTTGTAAGTAAACTGGTCAAATCTTCTGGAGTTGTGTTTGCTAAAACACCTTGGATAGGACTTGTTGCAGCCCCAATTCCAGTCACAGTCTGTTTTGTTGCCAACTGTGTGATTGCACCGATGGTCAGAGTTCCCTCATTCGCCGAACTTGTACCTGACACCGAAATTTTAGAAGATGTACTTGTGGCGTTGATTGTATTATAAAAAGATTCACTTCTCATGTTTGTGTTTGAAAGAATATCCAAATATTTTGTCTGAAATTCTTTTACAGCTTTTGAGACAGTCCGATAGGCGGTTTGTTTCCACTCCATACTTTGAACTAATTGATCCTGTTTTGCTACTTTTGTACGGCTTGCAAGAGTTAAGCTTTCTACAAGATCATCGGTACTCATTCCGGATACCAGGCCGCCGATGCCTGTTTTAGCAGTGAGTAACGATGTTGTACTTGATGTTGAATTAACTGAAGTTGCCATTTTGTATCCCTCCAAACAATGATTTCTTAATTACAATATCGTCCGGGTTTTGAAATACTTTAGGCTTCTTTTTGATAAACCGATGGTTTAACATATTTAAAGGGGTGATCACAGGACGATAATGACTCGCTTTGTCCGATAAAAAAATATCCTCCTGGCAATAAAGCATCATAAAATTTTTGAACAATGTCATTTTTTGTGGGCAAATCAAAATAAATCATAACATTTCGGCAAAATATGGCATGGAAAGGTTTTTTAAATTGAAACTTCGATAGTAAATTAAAATTCCGATAAGCAACGCCTTTTCTCAGAAAATCGGAAATAATCCAATTCTCATCATCGTGAGTCACAAAATACTTTTTCTTCCATTCATCAGGAATTTTCAACAATTCTTCATTGGAATAAATCCCTGCTTTTGCAGTTAGTAATACTTTATCAGAAATATCCGAGGCTAAAATAGTACTATCCCAGGTTTTATGTTTATTTGTTAAATAATCCCTTGTGATCATCGCCAGGGTGTAAGGCTCCTGTCCCGAAGAACACCCTGCACTCCATACTCTTAAATCGCTAGATTTCAAAGTATTATCCACCCATGGCAGCAAAGTTTTTTTATAGTATTCGAAATGATCGTTTTCCCGCAAAAAATAGGTATGATTTGTGGTAAGCTTATTAATTAATACGACCATTTCATTATTTTTTTTATCCGCTTTAGCATATTCAAAATAATCCATATAGTTATCATAATTCAACTGAAAAATATGATTACTTAAACGTCCTTCGATCAAATGTCTTTTTTTTCTTAAATCCACACCATAGTTCAGCTGGATGTAAGAAGTGATGGCCTTGAATTCATCATCCCTTAACTTAATCATGTAACATTCCTCCTTTTGTGAAATTAGTATTGATTCAAAATGTTCGGAATATCAATGATCAGGCTGATGCTGCCATTTCCTAAAATAGTACAACCGGCAATGCCTGAAACCTTTACCGCTTGTTGGTTTAAATATTTAGGAATGGGTTTCACCACAATCTGATGTTTCATAATCAATTCATCCATGAAAAGACAGGCAAGATTATCTCCGGAATCCACAAGCATAAAAATACCCTCTTCGATATCAAAGGCGCCCTCTTCCACATGAAAAATTTCATGCAGTCGAATTACTGGATAACACACCCCTCGAATTAAAACCATTTCATTTTTGTCAGGATCCGTAATTAACTGTTTGGAAGTTATTTTAAAGGATTCTCGAATATTACTGATTGGAATCTCACAAATATTTTCTCCCACCTTAACCTGCATTCCCGAAATAATGGACAAGGTCAATGGAATCTTCAGAAATATGTTGGTTCCTGTACCTTTTTCACTTTCAATGGTTACCGAGCCCCCGACTTTTTCAATATTCTTTTTGACCACATCCATGCCGACCCCTCTTCCAGAAAATTCTGTCACCGTTTCTTTGGTGGAAAATCCAGGAGCCATAAGGAAACCTAATATTTCTTTTTCAGAATAGTCTTCTTCCGGTTTAACTAAAAGCTTTTTCTCTTTTGCCTTTTCCATAATCTTTTGGGTATCAAGACCCTTGCCGTCATCGCTCACAGAAATAACAATATCTCCGCCTCTGTTTTGCGCAGACAATATGATCTTTCCAACAGGATTTTTACCTGACATTGCTCGTTCTTCTTTTGTCTCCAAACCGTGATCCAAAGAATTCCGAACCAGGTGCATTAAAGGATCTGAAATGCCATCAATAATGGTTTTATCCACTTCGGTGCTCTCACCCATGGTAATAAATTCGACTTCCTTGGAAAGCTTTTTACCAATATCTCTGACCACACGATGCATCTTCTTAAAGGTTCCTGAAATAGGAACCATGCGAATGGACATCACAATATCCTGAAGCTCATCCGTTAATTTTCGAAGCTGTACCGAGGATTTTGTAAAGATTTCCTCTTCTTTTCCCTGAAGATCAACACTTCCAAAAACCATAGATTCTGTGATAACAATCTCTCCAATTAAATCCATGAGAGTATCCAATTTATTTAAATCTACATTAATGAGATTTTGACTGTTGCTATTTTGTTTAGCCTGTGAATTGGCGCCCAATTTCGTGGAAGTTTCCGCTTTGTTATCAGTTGGCACCTCTATTTCAACTTTTTTGATGATCACTTCTGTTTGTGGAAACGCATCGATAAAACGAACACTTTCAACAGACAAAACACTTTGAGCTGCTACCTCAATTTCATTTTGATCATATGTTGATTTAAATTCGCAAAAAAAACCATCTTTTAAAATAATGCCTGCGGCACTTGGGTTATTATTAAGTTCTTCCGGGATACTTTGTAAAACTTTTCCCATGGACTCAAGCTTATTCACCAGCATAAACGCTCTGATGTTTTCCATTTGACTATCTTCAGCAAACCGTGCATGCAAAAAATAAAGTGTCCCTTCTTCAGAGAAGAACTCTCCCTCTACTGACAAAGAAGGCACTTCTTCCTTTTGGGTATCGGTTTTTTCCTTTGAAACAACGCTTTTTAAACGATTTAACAAGGCTGCAATTTCCTCTTCCAATTCAACATTTCTTTCGGAAAGCGGTTGATTAACCTGGATTTTGTCTACCTCACCCTTTAAAAAAGCCGAAACTTTTAAGACCAAGTCAAGGAGATCCCCAAAGTTTTCTTTTTCAATGCCATCTTCTCGAATAATGAAAAATAAATCTTCCAATTTATGAGCGGCATGGGTTACAACATCAAATTCCATCATCGCCGATGATCCCTTGATAGTGTGCATAATCCGAAAGATTTCATTGATATCTTCGGAAGTCAAATCGGCATTTTCCTCGGATTGAAGTAAAATTTCATCCAATTGATCGAGGAGTGTCTCGGATTCAAAAAGATACATTTCTAAAATTGAATCATTTCCTGAATCATAATTGCTCATAATAACCATCCTTTATATGTTCTAATATTTTTATTTCACTTAAAATTTTACTCTTGATTATTATATCGACAGAAAAAGAAGAAAAATGAGCTCATAAATAAAATAGTTATTAAGAAATTTAGTTAGCCCGCAACCTTTCAAAAGATTGCTTAAATAAGACCTTTAAAGTATAATCATACATAGCAAACAACGATGCCAAAACAGCACTTAAAATAGAAAGGAGATTTCCATTGGCCGATATAAAAATCACCTCCTCGATACCACCAGCCAAGCTCATTAACATTCCGAACCCCCAAACAGCCATCGATGCTATTTTTGATATGAACGACCCTGATATGGCGGTTAAAATCCCACCGAAATCAGATAATGCCAAGGAAGAAAGTTTTAAGGAAACACTTTTTCAGAATTTAAACAAGGAAATTTTAAAACCTTTAATGAACAGCACCAAAGCCGAAGCCGATATTCTACGACGGCTTGTTCTTATTTCAGAGCTATTTACCAGCTCCCCCGGTGCCATTCCCAAAAATTTTATGGATCAAATATTTTTAAGCTCCCAGGATTTTTTAAGTGAACTGTTAACCCGAGATAAAACCGAAACCATTTTTAAAGGCGCTTTCTTTGATAGTCTCCGAACTTTAGCAAAGCTTGAGGGTTATCCTCAATTAAAAGAAGCCATTGTCTCCATTCTCAGACATTATGATGCCTATGTGAATCGCGGTCAGACTTTAAAAGCCATTCTGACAGAAATCACCCGGTTATCAACGACCTTGCCCCCCAACGAAAAAGCGGCAATGGAACAGCAGGTTGCTAAACTACAAGCTGCGCTTAATGGAACAAGCCCTGATCAAAAATCAGTTCAATCCATATTAAAAAGTGAGACCATTCCCCTTATGGGCCAAATTCTGAGAAACCACGCCTTCAGCGAAAAGCCCTACCACTCGGTGCTTACCATTATCAACAATATTGTCCGATACGATAAAGGGGATGCCGAGCATTTAGAAGCAGCGGTTTTGCGTTTTAGCCAGGCTTTAAAACCCCTATCCAATTTAACTGATAAGGAAATTGTGGATATGAAGAATCTTCTGTTTTTTCACGCAGAAGAAGCAGAAAATCTCTCGGATCGCATGAGCATTTTATCAAAAGACGGCAAAGTCGGGGATAAAGTAGACTTATCGGCGCTTCTTCTTAAGGCTTTGGATGATTCCAGTCCTTCAAAGGTCAGAAATACCGCTTTTAATCTATTGGAAACCATGGTTCGTAATGAAAGTCCGATTTTTCCCATTATGCACTTTTTAATTCCTCTGGGCTATTTAGGCACAAATTCCTATGGCGAATTTTTTATTGATAAAGACCCTTTCGAAAAGAAAGGGTCCTCAGACAAAGCCACGGATATCTTTTTTACCATTCAGTCGGATCGCTATGGTAATTTTGAAGTTGAACTTTTAATCAGAGATCAAACCATCAATCTGGAAATCAAATGTCCGGTTTCCCTAATCGAACCCTTAAAGAACTCTAAAAATCAACTGAGAAATATTATCGAAGAACAGGGCTACCGGCTTTCCGCCTTTGGCATCGGCGAATATGTCGAAGGTCAAACAATCCGACAGCGTTATCCCAAACTCGCCCTGAGAAAGGTAGGACTAGATGTCAAAATCTAAGAAAAATAAAGATGCTCCTTTAAAGGCAGTTGCTCTAAAGTACGATCGCGAAAAAAATAATGCTCCGGTAATTGTAGCGGCAGGCACCGGGCCGGTGGCTCAAAATATCTTAAATGTAGCCGCAGAAAACGGCATTGCCATTTATCATGACGACAGTGCTGCAACCCTGCTGGCAAAACTGGAACTGGGTCAGGAAATTCCACCGGAGCTCTACCAGATTGTGGTGAGTATTTACTTATCCCTTTTGGATCTAGCCGAAGAGAACAGCGTTAATCGATAAACAATGTGATCAATCAATAAGAAAGCATTAAAAAAGCCACCCGCTTTGGGTGGCTTTTTGCTTGTAATATCGATCTTTTATTCTGTAAAAGATTATTGTAATAGTTGAAGAACGCCTTGTGGTTGTTGGTTTGCTTGAGCAAGCATTGATTGAGCTGCTTGAGAAAGAATGTTATTCTTCGTGAATTCCATCATTTCTTTGGCCATATCTACGTCTCTGATTCGAGATTCAGAAGTGGTAATGTTTTCAGAAGATGTTCCTAAGTTATTAATAGTGTGTTCCAAACGATTGGTGTAAGCGCCTAACTTGGCACGTTCTGATGATACTGTGGTAATGGCATCATCAACCGTAGTAATGGCAGCTTCTGCGCCAGTTTGGGTTGTTACATCCAATGCACTTACGCCTAAGGCTTCAGCTCTCATATCCTGGATTGAAACGCCCATGGTTTGGTCTTCGTTGGCACCAATATGTAAAGAAAGACTTCCATTTCCTGTGACGCTGAATGAAGCAGTATTTGTTCCGGCAGTATTAGCAACATTACTATCGATTTTGAGTTCTAAACCCTTATAATCCCCGCCAACAACCTTAATGGTATTGCCAGTAGCCACATAAGCGCCTATGGTAGCACTGGTTATGGTTGCATTATCACCAAATTGATCATCATTTATTGCAGTACCAGAAGCAACCGAAGTACTAGATGCCGTTACTTTTATTTCTGCAGATGAACCAACATCTGTTGATTTTAAAACAACAGCATTATCATTACCTGCAGTCTCTGCTAATGTTGCAGTTACTCCAGTTTGTTCGCTAGCGGCATTAATTGCTGCAGTCATTGCTTTAGCATTGGCTTCTGATGCTCCACTTCCTAATGTTGCTGCTGTATATTTAATAGTCGTCCCATTAATATTAATGCTTTTTTCACCAGCAGTAAGTGCCTTAACTGTAAGAGTAGTTGTTGCTTCTGTCGCTTTTGTTGCAGCAGTAACTGCAATTGGTGCTCCTGTAGCCGATTCCTTTGTATCCGCTGTTCCCCCAACCACACTAATCCAATTTTGAGCTGATCCACCAACATCTTCTGCAGTAAAAGTGGTAGTAATTCCGGCTCCACCGTTAAGTAATTTTTTTGTATTGAATTCTGTTTGATCCCCAATACGAGTAACTTCAGAAGTTAACTGATCCACTTCTTTTTGCATTTCTGCACGATCATTCGTTGTATTGGTATCATTTGAAGCTTGAACAGAAAGTTCTCGTACTCTTTGAAGAATGGAATGGGTTTCGCTTAAAGCGCCTTCTGCAGTATTGATTAAGGAAATACCATCGCTGGCATTGGCAGATGCTTGATCTAAGCCTCTGATTTGACCACGCATTTTTTCAGAAATCGCCAAGCCTGCTGCATTATCCCCAGCTTTGTTAATTTTTAAACCGGAAGATAATTTTTCTAAAGATTTAGCAGTATTAGCCTGGTTTGCCGCTAATTTGTTATAGGTGTTCAGTGCTGCGATATTATGATTGATTCTCATTTTTGTTTCCTCCATTAAAATATTTGTCAGTTACCTCTGACATAGGTTGAATTGATTGAGGCTTTCCTTCGTACGTTAGGTTAGCCAAATTTTAGATGCTTTCTTTGTTTCTAATCTATATATCGGTCTTCACCGAAATTACTTTAGAAATTTTTATAACTTAATTGTATTTTTCTAATTAAAATTTTGACATCTATTCATTTTTTGACTTTATCTTAAAAACCCAAGTATAATGTGGTACTATTAATTGTCTTCGCGAGTGAGCACCGGAATTTTTTTTTCAAAATTAAATATATAGCTGTATCTTTTTGTTTCAATTCGATGGTTTAATATTTTAATATCAGTCGATTTACTGAATTTAATTTTGTATTCTTTCATTACTAGATTGTAGTGTTTTATATAATCAGCATTAAGTCCATGACTGGGAGATTTAAAAACGTCATTAATATTTGAATAATCAATCTTATGTAAAAAACATTTTTTAAGCGGGAGACAAAGTTTTTCTTTGTCTTTATATTGAATTAGCATATCTTCTGCACCGTGAAAAGAATGAATAATACATTTATTCTTGAAGCCATTATAAAGAAAAATCAAACTATAAATATCTGCATCTATATTTTCAAAGGATCGAATAAAGTAATGAAATATATTTTGATTTCCATCGACATTCAAGTACCGATCTGACAAAAGGTATTCAGGATATAGCCAACTTGAATTATCGATAATTAAATTAAATAACCCCGGAGCAAATATATTTGATAAGTAAGACAGATATGCGCCATGGGAATGACCATATGAAACAATCTTACTCGCATTAAAAATCAGGTTGTTGTCTTTTAAAATTTCTGAAATCATTATTACACTGAAAATATTATCTATTGCCTGCATTGGTCCCATATCGTTAAAATTTTCCAGAGTTTCTTCCAAACTTTCACCTTGCATAAATTCCCAACCAAAGTAATTGCACTGTACTGTGACCATATTGTTTGTATCTGCGAAATTTGATCTCATTTTTTTATATACATTCGAGTTGGCATTACCACCAAACCCCGCAATAATATTTAAAATACCGGTATCTTGATTTACACCATTTTCCGGTTCGGAAAAATAGATATCAAGCTTTCTTGAAGATAATTTATTGTAAATATTGGGATGTGCATCTACACAGATTTCATAATCTTTACTCATTCAAAATCTCCTTTCAAAGGCTGGTTATTACAATATAAGGAAATAGGAAAAAGTTCCCGATGAAATGTTCCAGCTTGAAACTAGCACAATCTGTACTAAATTTTTATAAAACCATTGAGTTCATACAATTGTCACCCAATTAAACTCCACCTATAAATAAAATTGGAACACATACTCTAAAGAATAAGTCTCAAGAGATAATGGATTATTACTGATTCCTCAAAATCGTTTCTGCTATTAAAAAATCAAGTTCATCATCAATGTCAATAGATCTTTTTTTGTCCATAATATAAGCATATGATTTTTTTTTATACAAATTCTTATAGCGTAAAAAATAGTCTATTTTTGATAAATATATTGCACCATTCAGTCTGTGGTATTTTGGCAAATCCTGCCGACGAAACTTTATATCTTTTTCTAAAAATCCATCAATACTCAAAGACTCTGGGATAATTCCTGTATATAATGGCGAGTGTTCTGTCTCACATACACTGATTACTGAATTAGCTTTTTTTTCTGCAAACATATTTAAGGCTTTTATAATATCTTCCGCTCTTCTTAACGGTGAAGTGGGTTGAAGTATCATAAAATTTTCATATTTCTTATCTTTTACTCTTTCTAATACATCTTGAATAACAATATTGGTAGAAATATTATCTCCTGCCAATGACTCATCTCTTAAAAAAGGCACATTAGCTCCATATTGCTTTGCAATATCCGCATAGTATTGATTGTCTGTAGATACAATCACATCCAGAAACATATTGCTTTCGATGGCAGCATCAATGGAATAAGCAATAAGTGGTTTCCCATTTAAAAGCTTTATATTTTTATTTTCAAGACCTTTTGATCCACTTCTTGCTGGAATAATCGCTATGTTTTTCATTTATTTCACTTCGCAGTCGTGAAATTTTTTCTTTAAATTAATTTTTTTGTTTATAATATAATCTTTTATCGTTTCAACTATCATTTTAGATGTATTCCCATCACCATAAGGATTTACTTGATTTCTGGCTATATTTTCGAATTCTTCACTTAATGCAAATTCGATTGCTTTTTGAATATTCGCTTTAACTGGTTCACAGTTAATAACGCTTTCTGCCTGCAATCTCCCCTTTTGACGATCACCAATATTTACGGTCGGTATCCCAAAACTAGGAGCTTCAATTAAGCCACTTGAAGAATTTCCAATAACCAAAGTGGCGTATTTCAAAGCACTTAGATATCTGATCATCCCTAAAGAAGAAAAAGCGACAGCATCTTCATTCGACACTACAAAGTTATCAATCATTTGATTGATAACTCGTCCACCTGCATCAGCATTTGATTTTGTAAAAACAAATTTCATATCATTATATAATTCGCAAACTTCCAAAAGAGCCTTAAACTCCTCCTTATTTCTATTGTTCTCTAAAGTCACTGGTTGGAAGGTTACCATTGCATATGGTTTATCTAAATTAAAATTTAAAGTTTTTTCTAATTCAGCTTTGTTTAACAATTTTTCATTAATAATGTTCTCAATACCGATAGCACCAACAGAAAAAACACGTTCAGGACTTTCACCAAGCTGGATCACACGATTACGATACTCTTCAGTACTTGTAAAATGTAGGTAGCTGAGTTTTGTAATTGCATGACGAATAGCTTCATCAATAGCACCTTCAGTGGTTTCCCCCCCGTATAAATGAGCAATTGGTATCCTCTGATTCAATGCAACTGCCGCTATAGCTAGGCTCTCATACCGATCCCCTAATACGATTAATAGATCTGGCTTTAACTTGTCGAAATAATCTGCAAAGCTAATCATGGCAAGCCCCATTGATTTAGAAATGGACGATGGTGTATCAGCACTTAAAAGTATTTCAATTTTTTCATCAATGATTATGCCGTCTTGTTCGATTTCTTGAAAGGTCAATCCAAAATCAGGTGAAAGATGTGCGCCAGTAACAACAACACGAACATCGAATTCTGATACTGTCATTAGTTTTTGTATGACTGGCTTTAGCAATCCATACTCAGCTCGGGTAGCTGTTAATACACTTATCTTATTCTTCATATCTCAATCAACTCATCTTCTTCAAAATCTCTTTTCGCACATTGCCCGATTATTTCAAACCACTTCATCGGACTGATCCCATTTCCAGGTCTCTTTACTGTTAAGCTATCTTCAGTGAAAATTTCACCTTTATTTATATTTCGATTTGCAATAATACTTTTTCGTGCAATTAATATATTCTTCATTTCTGACTCAGTAAGCTTTTTTTCCCTATTACCAATAGCTAACTCAATATTTCTAATAGCTTTTATCATCACCTTCAGACCATCAGGTTCTTGGCTAGCTTTATGATCAGGACCTTCCATATCTTTATTTAAAGTAAAGTGCTTTTCTATTACAGTTGCACCCATAGCTACAGCTGCAATTGATACTTCTATACCTTTTGTATGATCAGAATATCCTATTGGAAGACCAATCTCGTCTTGAATGGTATTCATGGCTCTTAAATTAACATCTTTATAAGGTGCTGGATATTCAGTTGTACAATGTAACACAGTGATATCACCGCATCCATGTTCTTTTAGTATTTTCACAGTCTCATTTATTTCATCAATTGTACTCATCCCAGTTGAAAGTATGACTGGCTTCTCGGTCTTTGCGATTTTGATCAAATAAGGAAGGTTTGTCATCTCTCCCGAAGGGATCTTCCATCTTCTCATATCAAGCTTTATTAAAAAATCGATGCTATCCATATCAAAAGCGGTTGAAAGAAATTCGATGTTTTTTTGTTTGCAATATTCATTCAGCTCAACGAATTCATCAAAAGATAGTTCCAATTTTTTTAACATATCAAGCTGACTTTCATTTGAGTCCGCCTGCTTTTTTTGATAGTCAGCCTTATCTGCTTTTTTTGATACAAGATTTTCTGCTATGAACGTCTGAAATTTTATACAGTCAGCTCCAGCTTCTTTAGCTTGATCAACCATTTTTTTTGCGATCTCAATGCTACCATTATGGTTAACCCCTGCCTCAGCAATAATGAATACACTCATCTTGATTCAATCTCCTTACATGGATTTCCATATGCGAGCATATCATCATAAATATTTTTTAATACAACACTACCCATGCCTATGATTGTATTCGCACCTATTTTTATCTGTTGCTTTACTACACTATTTGCTCCAATATGTGAATTCTCTCCAATTTTAACTTCTCCACACAAGACCGCACCTGGTGCAATATGAGCAAACTCCCCTACTACACAATCATGTTCTATTGTTACAGAAGTATTAATGATTGAGCCTTTACAAAGTGATGTACCAGCGTTAACAACCACATTTTTTCCGATATAGATTCCGGTTTCCATCTTTACATCGTCACTTACAATTGCTGATGTATCAATAATATTAGGTATTTTAAAACCTATTTCTTCAAGAAGCCTAAATAGATTAATACGGATAGATGGATCACCGATACTACCAAGTGTCACGAAGGCATAATGATAGTCTTCCGAAAAAAGTCGTGGCAAATCATCGTCAAAACCAATGACTGATAATCCTAAAATATGGGTTTCCTTGTTCTCTTTTTTATCGATGATTCCAATCTCTGAAAATTGATCAAGTTCTAAGAGGCTATCCATGACAGACTTACAATGCCCTCCTCCCCCTACCAATAAAATTTTTTTATTAATCATACTCCAACCTTTTTCTCATCTTTTCCATCTCATCCAATTGCCCCATATCCAACCAACTATGCTCACTAATTGGATAAACCCCGATTTTTTCTCCAGAATCTTTGTATTTCTGGATAATATCAGGAAAGCCGATTGTCTTATTTTCTTCCAGCTCTTCAATAATCCTTGGTTCAACAATATACATTCCAGTATTTGTGAAAAAAGAAAGCTTTGGCTTCTCTTTCATTTCTTCTATTTCACCAGTTTCACTGATTTCGATAACACCATATGGTATTGTTATATTCTTTAGTGAACAAACGATTGTTACAAGATTTTTCTCTGTCTTATGATAATTGTAAATCTTTTTATAATCTGCTTCGATTAAAATATCACAATTTGAAAGAATAAAAGTCGAATTAATTTTGCCTTTTAACAGACTCAAACCTCCCCCTGTTCCTAACGGCTGAGTTTCATCAATATAATTTAATTTGTAATCTTTATTAACTTCATTAAAATAGGCTTTAATCATATTTTTTTTATAATTAAGAATGAGATGAAATTCTCGACAACCATTCTTGTGGAAGCGATTTATAATATGTTCTGCTATAGGAATCTCGCCAATTGGGATCAGTGGCTTCGGTAAAATTTTGGTATAAGGGTATAAGCGGGACCCCTCACCACCAGCCATAATAACTACCGGTACATCGAGTTTACTTTTTCTTTCGACTTTTTCGTCATTCCAGAAAACGACCGAAATGATATCATCATCTTCATTTAAGATCGGCAAAGCTTCAACAGAATTCTTTCTCATAAAAGCTTTTGCTAAACCTTTTTCACTTTGATGTAAATATTTAGGGTTATAATTGGCTATTTCTTTTACCTTAGCATCCAGGTTTCCCTTTTTGAGAATCCATCTTCTAATATCTCCATCTGTTATCGTAGCTACAAAACGTTCATTTTTTGTAATAAAAAGAACCTTCTTGGCCACTTCATCTAATAGCTTCATGGCTTCAAGCATGGTGCATTCTTCGTCAATTAAAAAATCTTTAACATCCAACTTTTTCACCTCTTAACTGAAATTATTTATATTCTTTTAGGATACTTAAGACATTCAACTACATAAAGCACATCTTCCTTACATAAATTGGTGCTGCAGGGAACATTGACAATTCGCTGCAAATATTTATTTGCTTTTTGAATTTTATAATTCTGATTATGTTCATATGGTTTTTGATCACTAATCAGGCCCCATATTGGTCTTGCCTGAATCTTTTTGGATGTTAAATATTTAATCATTTCATCTCTGTTAAGGGGGTATTCTGCATTACAATATATAGTATAAAACCAATAATTTGGTCTAATATCATCTTTAAAGTTTAAAATATTCAATCCTTTTATTTCTTTGACTGCTTCTTTATACAAATTGTAATTTTCTTCTTTCACCTTAATGAAATCCTCAAGCTGTTCTAACTGAGCCAGACCAAGAGCAGCCTGTAGATTAGTCATACGGTAATTATAGCCAATTTCATCATGCGTACAATAAAGTTCGTCACTTTTAGCCTGGGTAGTAAGATGTTTAGCATTTCTAAGCAAGACATCATCATCAGAAACAATCATCCCACCACCCCCAGTTGTAATAATTTTATTGCCATTGAAGGAATAAACACCAACATCACCGATGGTGCCCGCATATTTCTCAGCATATTTTCCCTTAGTATAGTAGGTGCCTATTGCTTCTGTTGCATCTTCTATCACCTTGAGATTAAAGCGAAGCGCTAACTCCATAATTTTTTCCATATTCGCCATGTTTCCAAATATATGCACTATTAAAATTGCTTTTATTTGCTTATTGGTTTTACAGTTAATAAGCTTATCTTCTGTAAAATTACATTCTCTTTCACAGAATTCTGATAGTTTATCAGCATCCATAGTAAGTGAATCATCACAATCCATAAAAACCGGTTCTGCACCAATATATTTCACAGGGTTAACCGCTGCAATAAATGTCAATGTCGGTACAATCACCTCATCATCTTTTGTTACACCGCATACTTGAAGGGCAATATGAAGTCCAGCAGTTCCATTTTGGCAGGACACAGCACCTTTTGCCTTGGTATAAATTGCTATCTTTTCTTCAAATTCATTAACATATGGTCCACCTGTAGATACCCATTCCGTTTCAATAGCATGAGTTAAGTATTCAAGTTCTTTACCTTTTAAATTCGGAACAGAAAGCGGGATAAATTTCCGAGACATAGGCCCTCCTAAATGTTATAAATGTCAGTTTTATATTTATCTAAATTGTGTTTGAAAAATTCAATGGTTTCTGCCAGGCCCGCTTCAAAAGTATAATTTGGCTTCCAATTTGTTAGTCTTCTAATTTTTTCATTAGAACCCAAAAGTCTGTTTACTTCACTTTTTTCAGGTCTCAGCCGCTGTTCATCACAGACAATTTTAGCATTTGGATTAATTTGTTTAATTAATTCTTCTGCTAGCTCGCCAATAGATATTTCCTGTTGAGTCGCGATATTGATTTCTTCCCCGATTGTTTTACCGGACTTTCCAATTTCTATAAAACCATTTACTGTATCTTTCACATAATTAAAATCCCGTGTTGGCGTCAATGCACCGAGGCATATTTCTTCTTTGCCTGCAAGAAGCTGGGTTATGATTGTTGGGATTACTGCTCTTGCTGACTGGCGTGGACCATAGGTATTGAATGGTCTTACGATTGTTATTGGCATATTAAAGCTTCGATAAAAAGATTCTGCTAATCGATCTGCACCAATTTTTGTAGCAGAGTAAGGGGATTGCCCCTGGTGAGGATGTTTTTCATTAATGGGAACATATTGGGCGGTGCCATACACTTCTGAAGTTGAGGTGATCATAACCCTGGACGTTTTTAAATCTCTTGCCGCTTGCAAAACATTAAGGGTCCCTTTAATGTTCGTATCTACATAAGTATCTGGGGAGTGATAGCTAAATGGTATTGCTATGAGTGCTGCTAAATGAAATACTTCTTCTACACCCCTCATTGATTCTCTAACTCCGTTAGGATCTCTAACATCACCTGAGAATACTTCAATTTCATTCATTATCTCTTTAGGCAGCGTATCCAACCACCCCCAATTGTTAAATGAATTATAGAGAACGAATGCTTTTACTTGATGCCCCGCTTTAACTAATGCTTCAGTCAGATGGCTTCCAATAAAGCCATCTGACCCTGTGACTAAAACCTTCATACCATTATCATCCTTTTTATATCATATTTTCGCTCGAATTTTTGGTATAGTCAGAAAGTATTTCCATTATACCTTGCATCCTTACATTATCAATTGCCAAATGATTAATGAATATATCAATAAATTTAATATGATTACTTATTTTCTTTAGTTCGTTTTTTTCATTTCGTATGGCTCCGACATTATTCGTCAACATAGTATATTCCACACGATTCATTGGCATCACAATCACTTTAAAGAAATCATTGTTTTCGAGTTTCGTAATTGCATCATTAAACTTATTGTAAGTTATACGAACCTGTTTAATATTCATGGCGTTTATTAAATCATTCATTGTCACTACTTTTTCTTTTATTTCAATTAATAATTTCTTATAACGACTATATTCTATGTTCATTTGTAACATCTTCAATGTCAAATTCTCTTTATCGTAAATATCAAATTCCATCAGGCCATTAAATTCATTCCCTTGAACATTCTTTTTCTGCAGAATATCTTTGATAACAACATCCATTGAAATAAACTTGGTACCTTCAATATGTGCTCCGCCTTTTGTTGTATTAATGACTGTTATATTAAAATTCTTTATATACCCTTCCATTTGATTTCTCATGCTAATATAAGCTTCGCATGTTGACACCTCATTACCATAAACATCTTTTATTTTTAAAACGTTTTTATCATTTTCGATATCTATGAATTGTTGATATTCTATTCCTTCTGCATAATTTTTTTCGTCTTTATAGGCCAGATTCTGACCAACGAGAATAATGGTCGAAAACTTAAGTTTATATAACATTTCCAATGCCACAACTGCAATGGACGGTGCATCACTGACTCTTCGAATTTCTTTATTGTCTTTTTCTTTCAAAAAATAATTGGATATTGTATCCTGAGTCGTTATCATATGATATTTTGGACCTTTATACTGTTGCAAAACTTCAAAACCAATACTACTGCCAAAAATCATCGGGACGTTCGATATTTCCATCTCATTGATTTTTTTAAAAACCACTTGATTTTTTTCAGTTGGATCGTATGTACAAATGGCATCCGGTAATATATTATGATGCATTAGTGTATTAATCGCAGATCCTACACTAAAGATATAAGCTAATCCATTATCTTTTATTTTTCGAAGGTTTTCTATTTCATCATCTAATGACGGTCCTGCCGATACTATAATCGCCGTTTTATCTTTGAAAATATTTTCATCTTGCATTAAGATATTAGGAGTATTTAATACCTCTTTAAAGTTAATCACACTATTGGTTATCCACCTTTTTTGATAGGAAATATCTGCGCGCAATGAACTTCTTTTGTTTTTAATTACCTCTATAAAACGGTTTGAAAACATTTTATATTGTTCTTCGAAAACATTATGATAAACCGGCAAATCCATGATGATAGTTTTTTTACATGTATTATTTAGTAAAGCATTGAAAAATTCATCCATTGCTTCGGATTCATATCCGCATTGAATCGTGTGAATTTTTTTTGTTGGAAGATTATTGATATTTTTGATGCTCAAAAATTGATTAAATACTTCAATGGATGGTTCGTAAAGTGAAAAGGTGGTATTTGGAAAACGATGGACAAAGGAATCAATATGATAGCCTAACCCTAATCCATAAAAAATTACATGGGTATCAGCATCAATCTCTTCTCTTTCCTCTAATTTATCGATAATGGCCTCTGCTTCACGAAGAGGATCGTACTTGCTATTCAGAAAAATGGTTTGTCCATCTTTTATGATTTTTAATGTTTTATGATTATTTTTAGTATCTTCTACTGTGACGATACCGTTTCCAGGCTTGTCTTGGATCTTTTTTAATTCTTCATATAGAATCGAATAATTTTTTCTTAAGAATAGGATATTATCAGCTAACAACGTTCTCCACCTTTCCTGGCAATAAAAATTTCAGTTCATCCAACAGGCTTTCCAGCACAGGCATTATTTCATACATAAGCATATCGCCAATTAAAATAATATCTTTCCCAATAATTGCACTTTCAATTTCAGGCATAATCTTACCAAGTTGAGATACCCCTTGAACATACTCATTCCATTTTTCATAATTGATAATGATATTATTTAAATTTTTGATCGAATCAATTTTAGTAAGTGAGGTAATAATCCATTGCAATCCCTCGAATAAATCGATAAGTTTCAACCATGTTTTTTCATTGGGTTGCTGGTAAAATTCTTCTGCCAATCCATTAACTAAAGGAATGGCATTTCTTAAATAATCAGTCTCTGATAGAAGTGTTTCATTGACTATCTCAGTAATCGTTTGGCTAATAACCTGAACTTTTTTAATATCTTTTATATTCTTAGTAAAATAATTGTAGTAATCATCATAAATTGGATCATCATCAATGACTAGATGTGAAAAGGTCAATTCTTTTTTTTCTAAGTTTTCATTAATATCCGCCAGTATTTGTATGATTACCTTAGGATCATTGTCAAATTCCAGGATTTCATCTTGTATATAAATAAACATGTTATACCTACCTTCGTATTTAGAATCTACTTTTATTATTTAGGTCGCGAGCTTTACATTGATGTGAAACATTGTATTCTTATATTAATATCGGTTAATAATGAAAAATGTTTAGATTTCACAATCTGTTTTTATTATTTCATTGTAATTTTATCACGACACTATGCACATTCCAACTCTTATTTTGGAATCATCAATAAGTTGATGGCTTCATATATTATTTCAAATCTTTTTAATGCCGATATCTTATAATACTTATGAATTTTTCCAATGATAAAAAAAGAAAGTAGATTTCTCTACTTCCATAAACAAAATTTTCTCAATGAGGTTTTAAAAACACCTCACTCATTTTAAAATCTTTTTCAAATTATTTTATTTAGAATTGAACTTGATATCTATACTTTCAGGTCCAGTTTAACACCTTGTACAAGCTCCGCTATGTCAACTAAACCCTCTGGTCGAACATAGTTTGGATCCGCGCTGGCGGGAGTATAAATCGGTCCTCCTACATATTTAATAATAACTTTAGGCCGTTGGGTTATTTTCAATTCAATATCCGGTGGCAAGAATTGGAAATTCTGATTTTTTTCTGTAGACATACCCCCGGGTTGTCTACCAATATCGAAGCTAACCTCCAGACTGGCTGTATATTCTTCAGATCCAGACAATAAACTGGCCATATGATCGATGCCTCTGTTAATTTCCTTGAAACGGATGGGATTTGATTCCCCATCCTCCATATTAATATTGAGTTTGAGTTTTCCATCGTCTCCGTATTTCGCCGTGGCCGTATAGGTTGGATTATTCCAGTTATAAATAGAACTTGGTTCAAAGGAATCCTTAATGGAAATCCTCATGGGGTTCCCCTGAATAATTTGATTGCCATCGTCTTTAGAAATTTTTAGTTTGTCGGACTGAACCGCTGATAAACGCAAAGGTTCCTTTTCCACATATTCGATTTTCATGGGAATGGTTTCCATGGTAATTAATGGTTTCATTTTTCTCCCTTCTAAAAAGAATGATCCTTAGGGATCATTCTTTATTTTTTTAATCTATTGTATTTTTATTTATAAACTCTTATAATAACAAATTAGGTTAAGACATATAGTCAAACACTGAGGACTGGATAATACTGGTTCCCATTTGCAGGGCTGCCTGATATGCTACCTTTTGGGTTTGAAAAGCGATATAGGTATAGGCAGCGTCGATCCCTTCGACGTCTGTTTGTCGGGCTTGCATATTAAGGCTCTGGGCATCATACCGGTCCGTCATAAAATCCAGGTAATTGGTTTTTGATCCGATCTCAGTAGTAACCTGGTTTGCTTTACTGGATGCTGTTTGGAACTGACCAAAAAGTTTATCAATTGTGTCACTTGTGTCACTTGAGAAGCTAGCAGATTCAAATTGAGTAGCTATATCACCTAATAAGCTATATAAATTATTGGAACCACCATCCGCTGTTTTTCCATTCCCAACAATGTTAATTCCAGGTATCGAATAATTAAAAACACTGTTTCGATTAACAGCGCCTGTAGAATCGAAAGAAAGCCCAAGGCCAACATCGACATAAAGCGAATCAGCGGAGAGCTTTTTTAATTCATCTGAACCATCAGCTATAGTATCCAGATCAACACCATTATAAAACAGCTTTCCAGATTCGACTGTAAAAGGTTTTTCCCCTGTATTGCTTCCTCCATATATATAAGTATCGGACACACTGCTGTTGAGTGTGTCCAGGAGTTGATTCTGCATCACACGTAGTTCATTGGCAATGATCTTTCGCGAATCTGAACTTTGGGTTCCATTTTTCCCCTCTTGGATCTTTACTGTTGCATCTGAAAGCGTTGCATTAATATCGTTTAAATTGGTTTCTGAATTGGTTAAAAAATCCTTAGCATGGTCTACGTTATTTTGATAACCTTCAACCTTTGCCATATTTCTTCTGATCTGGTAGGCTTTTATGGCCGATGACGTATCGTCGGATGTTTTAGCAAATTTTCGTCCAGAAGCCACCTGGGTATTTAACTTGTCAAGCTCAGATGACATATTATTTAAATTAGTGGTATATTTTGTGGTCATCATTTTATATGTAATTCTCATTGTGATATCCATTCCTTCCTAATTGTAAGGATTTTTAAAAATCAAGGTCTCTAATATAATGCTGCTTATTGACCCATTGTATTAATGATAGTATTCAAATTTTCATCTAATACGTTAAAATACCGGATAGCAGCATTATAGACTTTTTGATAGGCCATTAAGTTAGTTCCTTCTTCATTTAAATTAACCCCAGAAACCGACTCTCTGGAAGTGGAAACACTATCTAGTACATTTTTTGAGGTGCTGGCAAAATTTGTATTGAGCTCTACATCCATGGAAACATCCCCGAGAATTCCGGTCATATATTCATTAAAGGTACCTTTGAAAGTCGTGGTTAGAGGATCTCCGGGCACCCCTTCAAACTCTTGATCCACATTCATGGTACTGATCATGCGAAGCACATTATCTGCACTTCCTGGGGTTCCTGTAGGATCTAAGAGATCCGTTGGATCTGAAGGGTTATTGGTTGTACTAATATAGGAAGGATTATCCAGCCAGGCTTGAGAGACTTGAATGTTTGCCGCTGTAATTGTGCTTCCTATACCACCTGTTGTGTTGGTGAATAACGGTTTTAATGCTGGATCAGCCGGATCAACAATAGAATTAATTTTATTGAATACCTCAGCGAATTTGCTGGCAAAAATATCCATTGTTTTTTGATAATAAGGAATGCCTTTTGAATCATTTTCTTTGATGCTTGGATCTGCAAAAGATCCATTACCGTTAATGAGATTTAAATACCCTTTCACGGACCCATCTGAAAAAAGATTAGTAATATCTTTGTCGACACTTCCCGTTTCCTTAAGGAAGAGCTCCACCTTATCACCGGTATCCACAAGTTCGACTGTATTGTATTTGTCGTTATCCACTAAACCAATGGAGTTTCCTGTATTTTTGTCCACCAGAGAAATTGATAATCGATCAACGGTAAGATCTTCTGAAATTTTTTCAGGTGTTCGATTGACTTTGATATTCGCGATGCCTGAAAGGTCATCAATGAGTGAATTCCTCTGATCATAAAGATCATTGGGTATATTTCCATATATTTCTTCAGTTCGGATTTGGTCGTTTAAATTGGCAATGCTTTTAACAGCGGCATTAACATCATTAGACACCACAACCGTTAAATCATCCACTTGTTGTTTTCTGACATCTTTGATTTGATTCGCGTACATGTTCATCATTTGAGTCACTTTTTGAGCTTCCGTTCGAGTGACCTGGGCAATATCCACACTGGTAGGGGTTTCTGAAAAGGTTTGTAAGGTATCGATAAAGTTTGATAATTCGGTTTGAAGGCCATCGGTTTGTGCCTCGTCAAAAATATTTTCCAAATCTGAAAGTCCAGTAATCATCTTATCATATTGGCTAGCTTCTGCATTCTGACTCCGAAAACGGGCATCCAAAAAAGGATCTCTCATTTGGCTTGTACCCACAGCTTTGGCTCCCATACCGGTTGATATTTGAGGGGCTGCATACTTTTGAATGCCTCCGCCGCTGGTAATGGCGTTAATATCCACGCGCTGGCGTGAATAGCCTTCTGTATTGATATTAGCGATATTATTACCAGTGACGTTAATGGTTGCCTGACTGGCTTCCATTGCCCTGCTTGCGACGTTAAATGCTAAGAATGTTGATGACATCGAATGATTCTCCTAACTGATTAAATGGTTTTTTCAAAGGTTTTTGGAAAGGCTGAGTTTTCTGCTTCTTTTCCGTCTTTCCCATAGGTTGCTTTATCTTTTGGCAGTTCATATCCGGATATTTTTTTATTCACAACATAAAGTTTTGTTTGAAGCATACTCTGACATTTCTCTTTATAAAATTGAACTTCTTTCATTGTTTCTTCAAATTGACTGAGAAGCTCATAAAATCGCATATGTTCTTCCTGGGGAAGCTGAAGGATCACCTCTGACAGATTTCTTCCGGATAAGTTTAATTGATTCATATATCCTGCAACTTCTTTATCAAAACTTTTTATTTGGTAAAGAAAAGTTTGCTGGAGGTTGAGATTATTATTTAATCCTTCAATATTATCTTCCTGGATTAATGTAAGCTCATCCTTTAATTTGTGTACCTCTTCCTGGTGGAGTTTTGTAACTCTGAAAAGGTACTCATAAAAGCAGTCTAGTATTTGTTTAAAATCTTTTTTTACAGACATATTAAGCCTCCTGGGAATAATAAAGTTACTTTATTTCAGAATTTCTTCTGCCAGCAACTCTGTTGGAACTTTATAGGTTCCGTTTTTAACCGATTCTTTTAATTCTTGTATCCGATCTGATGTATTTACAGATACATCCAACAAAATCGCTGACTTTGCTCCAGACAAACGTTTGTCGTCAAAGGATGCATTATGACTGCTTGAAATTTTGGTACTGTCGACTTTATTTTTTTGAGAAACATTTTTATTGTCCCCAGTATCGATATTTTTGGCAGCATCGTTTGAAACATCCTGGGTCTGTTTGGATTGTACCAATTTGTTGTTATTCTGAAATGATATTTTCATCGTTAAAACCTCCCACTAATATTTGTATTATAATATAGATTATTTTATTTGTCTTGAACCATTTAACGAATAATTCAAATAATTTTTTCTTCTTAATCTATTTATCGTCATACAAGGATATAACTTTAGAAAAAACCGGAAAGTATTATAGTAACCTTAACCGAAACAAGCTTCGCTCAGTGATCGAAGCTTGTTTCGGTTAAAATAAATTATTTAAACTTAATACTTATCCATTTCATCATCATTTAAAATAATTCTTGGCACCGGAGCAGGAGTTGATATAGGTACAGGTGCAACTGTTTCCTTTTGAGGTTTTGGTTTAGAAACTTTTCTTTCTCGCATTCCCACTCCAATTTTGTCTTTATCCTTTAATCTGAACGTTCCAACCATTTCTTTTAACATTTCTGACTGACCGGAAAGTTCTTCGCTGGCTGCTGCACTTTCTTCTGCTGTGGCAGAATTCGTTTGGACAACCTGAGAAACCTGTTCGATTCCCTGGGTAATTTGGGCAATTTCAGATGCCTGATCGTTGGAAGCCTGGGCAATATTTCCCACAAGCCCTGCAACTTTCTCAATTTTTCCTAAAATTTCCTTCAAACTTTCAGCAGTATTGTCCGCAATTTTAGTGCCTATTTCCACTTTGTGAATGGAACCTTCTATAAGCCCGGTTGTTTCTTTGGCTGCTTCAGCGCTTCTTTTGGCGAGGCTGCGAACCTCTTCAGCCACAACTGCAAAACCTTTACCGTGTTGTCCTGCCCGGGCAGCTTCCACCGCTGCATTAAGGGCGAGAATATTCGTTTGGAAAGCAATATCGTCAATGACTTTAATAATTCTTGAAATATTTTTAGAAGAACCATTGATTTCCACCATGGCACTGACCATTTCTTCCATTTGGGTATTCCCCTGCTCTGCGTTTGTCCGAACATCAATGGCAAGCTCATTGGCTTCATTGGCCCGGATGGCATTTTGCTTGGTTTCCCCTGCAACCTCTTCAATGGAGGCCGTCAGTTCTTCAATGGCGCTTGCCTGTTCGGTTGTTCCCTGAGCCAAAGCCTGTCCCCCATCGGATATTTGCTTAGCTCCGGAGTCAACTTGATTGGAAGCAACATCTATGTCAGACATGATTCCGCTTAAACTTGTGGTGATGTCGTTTATGGCTATTTTGATGTTTACAAAGTCTCCATTATAAAAGGAAGTAATTTCCTGATCAAGATTTCCTTTTCCAACTTGATCTAAGGTTTGAGCTATTTCGTCAACAATACGTTTTAAAAACTTAATGGTCCGGTTCATGTCCTCTTGAATCTTTGCATGATGTCCTGCATAATCCCCAGTCATAGACGTATTTAAATTTCCTTTTGCCAACTCCTTTAAGACCCCTGAGGCTTCCTTGATTGGAGCAATAATTACATCCAAGGTTAGATTGAAACCTTCAATTATTTTTACATATTCTCCTGAAAATTGACTGGTATCCCCCCGATGATTTAAATCTCCTGCAACGGCAATGCGAGCCATTTCTTCAGTTTCATTCACAAGTTTCACGATATTTTCGATCATTTGAATCAAGCTGGGTATTAAGCTGTCCTGTTCCGACCTTTTACCTGTTTGCCTTAAATCCTCTAAATCCTGCATATCACCAATGGCAATATTGTTGGCAATATTAACAATATGTTCAAGTTTCCAGTGGATATCATTAATAAATTTGCATATTTCTGCATAAATACCTAAATAATCTCCCTCTATCTTATCTGTGAAATCATTTTTACTCATTTGATCAAGTATTTTATTTCCTACTGTTAAAGCTCCCAAGCCATTAATACAGGCATTGAGATTGTTCTTTAGTTCATTAAAATCTCCATTATAGGTTTCTGTAATCTTAGAAGGAATTTGACCTTTTCCGATTTTAGTAATAACCCCTGAGGCAACATTAAGTGGTCCCACCACAGCATCCAGAGTGTTGTTGACACCTTCGACAATCTCTTTGAAACTACCTTTGAAATCATTTGCATTACCCCGGGTATCCAGTCGTCCTGCAACAGCGGCTTGTGAAAGCATATTTGCTTCAATGATAAGAGCTCTTATGGTTTCTATGGTCAGTTTCAGTGCTGGATATATTTCATCCTGTTCATCTCTGACTTCCATATTTATTGAAACATCTCCATCTGATATCTGCTTCATGGTCCCTATAACTACATTTTGAAGGTCATCGGCAAAATGATCCATGGACAAGGCCATTTCCCCTATTTCATCCTTGGTATCCATGTTCAAACGCAGCCCCAGATGTCCCATACTCATTTCCTTAATCAAATGGTTAACTTTTTTAAGAGGTTTACTGATGATTGAACTGATGAAAAGACCCAAACCTATTGCCATAAGAATCCCAACGATAGTGATGATGATAATTAATGTTAAACCCGAGGTGAAAGCATCGCCTGAATTGGTAGTTGCCTGTATTGCCACATCATCATTGATCTTTATTACTTTATCTAATAATTCTGAAGTGCCTTTTAAAGATTTTGTATTTGTGACAAGAGCCTGCTCAACCATTTTTCCATGAATTACATCTGTCCTACCCGCATCATAGGCTTGACTAAGACTTACAAAATCACTGTCATCCTTTAACCATTGGTCCCATGCTGGCCCGAAGGTAACCCATAGTTTGGCTTCCTCAGTGGTTTGAGGCAGCGGATCGTATATGGCTTTAGCATCCTTTGCATTTTTCAGTTCTGATGAAATCTTATCGTACAAAATTATTCTGTCAGCAGCCGTTATTTCTTCATTCAGCAGTGCATTTTCTGCACTGTCCACTGCATTTTGTGCTTCTTTCATTATTAACAGTGACTCTATACTTGGTAATCTGACGACTGAAATTTCCTGTTCCGCCGCTCTCATTTGACTTAAGGAATAAAGCCCCACTCCGCCTACAATTGCTGTAAAAAGTGCAACAATAATAAAACCAGACATTAGTTTAGCACTTATTTTCATATCATAAAACCATTTCATCATAATCAAATCAACCTCCGGTTATTATATTTTGTGTTTTCACATACTAATTTTTATACTCTTGCCACACTTATCGTCATTTCAGGATAAAACTTTAAGAAAATGCCCAAAAAAATGAAGGAAAAAACATACATATTTTTATTCAAATCAAAATATGTATGTTTTTTCCTTCGATTTTCTTATTTTTTTGCTAAATAACGAACAATGCCTTCAGATATTTCTTCTAAGGGTAATTGTTTAATCACTGCTCCGATATTAAAAGCAACCATTGGCATTCCATAAACAATGGATGTTTTTTCATCTTGACCAATGGTATAGGCTCCGGTTTTTTTCATATTCAGTAAGCCTTTGGCGCCATCCCGTCCCATTCCGGTTAAAATCACACCGATTGCTTTTTTTCCAACTGTTTCTGACACTGAATCAAAAAGAACATCCACCGATGGACAATGCCCACTGACTTTTTCTTCTTTTGAGCATTTGACGAAATAACCCGATGGTTTTTTTACAAGGCGCATCTGGTATTCTCCCGGGGCAATTAAAACCCTTCCCGGTTTTAATGCATCCCCATCTTCCGCCTCTTTCACTTCAAGATTGCATGAGTGATTAAGTCTTTCCGCATACAATCGTGTGAAAACCGGAGGCATGTGTTGTACAATGACTATGGGAGGCATATCCCTTGGCAACGCAGATATCACAGTAAAGATTGCCTCTGTACCACCGGTAGAAGCACCGATGGCGATGACCGTATTAATCATATCAATGCCTTTACTGGACACCAGATTCTTTGGAATATATTCTTTTTTTTGATTTCCAACCTTTGCTGTTGAGGCAATTTTAATTTTAATTTTCAGTTCATTAATGAAAGAACTCATCCCTCCGGATCGATTCATGTCAGGTTTTGTTACAAATTCCACCGCTCCGGCATTTAATGCATCCAAAACGTTTTTGGAACTCGAGCTGACCACAATCACTGGTAAAGGATATTGAGGCATCAACTTTTTCAAAAATTCGATTCCGTTCATTTTTGGCATTTCCACATCCAATGTTAAAACATCGGGCTTTAATTCCAAAATCATATCCCTTGCGATAAATGGATCTGAGGCTGTTCCAACGACTTCAATCCCCAAATCATTTGACATTTCTCTGGACAATGTTTCTCTGAATAAAAGCGAATCATCTACGATTAATACCTTTATTTTATGTTTAACTTTCATCTGAGCCATTCCCCTTACATTTCCTATGCAATATCCTCAATTATTTCCATTTCATTGTTTTTTAGTAATCTTTCGCATTCCAATAGTAGTTGAACCTTTCCTCCTACTTTTCCGATACCTTTAATAAATCGGTTTTCAAATCCTGTTTTATTCGCAGGTGGTGGAGAAATTGCTTCATCCTCTATGGTCAGAACTTCTTCAACATTGTCAACAATTAACCCAACAGAGACTTCTTGAATGTCAATCACAATAATACAGGTTCGGTCATTATAAGCAATGGGTTCTTTGCCGAATTTCAGTCGAACATCGATAACTGGTATAATCTTACCCCTTAGATTAATGATCCCTTTAATATACTGGGGAACTTCGGGTACTTTAGTAATCGATTGAATCCCTACAATTTCTGTAACATATTTAATTTCAATACCAAATACTTCTTCCTCCAGGCTAAAGGTTAAAAACCTTCCATGCTGGGTATCTTCCTCAAAATTATTTTTATCAATAACATTCTCAGTCATATTAATTCCCCTTTTTATTTAGTCTTATGGGCGGTCTGCTCATTACTCGGTTAATTTTTAACTTTGTCTCAATTGGAACTTATCAATCATTTCTTTTAGTAATTCTGCCTGGCTTGACAGTTCCTCACTTGCAGCTGCACTTTCCTCAGCTGTTGCCGAATTGTTTTGAACAACCTGGGCAACCTGTTCCACTCCCTGGTTAATCTGTGCAATACCGGAAGCCTGTTCGTTTGAGGCTTCTGCAATATTTCCTACCAAATTTGCTACTTTTTCAATTCCATCAACTATTTCATTAAGCGCAGATGCTGTTTCATCAGCAATTCTAGTTCCTGTCTGCACTTTGTTTATGGACCCTTCAATTAATACCGTTGTTTCTTTGGCAGCATCGGCACTTCGTGCTGCCAGGCTGCGTACTTCCTCAGCTACGACTGCAAAACCCTTGCCGTGCTGGCCTGCTCTTGCTGCTTCCACTGCTGCGTTGAGTGCCAGAATATTTGTCTGAAAAGCAATATCATCAATGACTTTTATGATTTTTGAAATATTTTTAGACGATTCATTAATTTCCACCATTGAATCCTGCATTTCAGTCATTTGAGAATTGCCTTTTGTAGCATTATCCATTACTTCAGTTGTCAACTCTCTGGCTTGATTTGCATTCACTGCATTTTTCTTTGTCTGGGATGCAATTTCTGTAATGGAAGCCGTTAATTCCTCAATTGAGCTTGCTTGTTCTGTCGAACCCTGGGCTAAAGATTGACTTCCCTCTGACACTTGATTAGAACCTGAGGAAACCTGTTCCGCTGCATCATTAATATCGCCCATTACAGAATTCAAGGACTCAATAATCACATTTAATGCGGTGGATATGTCCACAAAGTCCCCTTGATACTCATTAATACTTTCTAAATCAAGATTTCCATCTGCAATTTGTCCGGTAATCGTTGATATGTCTGTTACAATCATTTTTAAATTGCTGGCAGTATTATTAACGGATTCTTTTAATTGGTCAAAGTCACCTTTGTATGATCCGGACACAGTCGCTTGTAAATTTCCAATAGCAATCTCATTCATGACTTCCAGAACCTCGTTAAGGGGCTCTTCAATGACTTCAAGAATATTATTCATGCCGCCAACCAGGGTTTTCCAAGCTCCTTTGAATTTTGCGGGATCTCCTCGCACTTCCAGTTTTCCTTCCACGGCTGCGGATGTCATTATTGAAGCATCATCAATCAGATTACCGATTGATTTTTTTACTTCGCCTAAACTTTCCCCAATTTTCACGAATTGCTGACTCACTTCAGCGGTATACTCACCGGCTTCTTCAATATTCATGTCAAAGTCCAAATCACCTTCAGAAAGAAGTATCAGGTTTCTTTCCAGTCGTGATACCTCTTCTTTTGTATAAGCGCTCACACTGATAATGGATGTTAAATCCGTGACTATTTCCACGAAGCCTGTTTTCTCACCTTTTCGATTCTTAAGATAGGCGGTATCCTGTTTGTTACTTCTGCCAACCCATTCAAAATAACTATCGCTTAAGCCTTGATCAACCAGTCGCCTTATTCCGCAACCGTCTGTATTACAGATGTTTGCTCCGGCATTACAACAGTCCATTCCAAAAGCTTGTTCGCGGTTTTTAATGACGCCATTGGCAATCATTAAATCTGCAAATGGTTTATTCAGATATGTCCACTTCATATTGTTATCTGTGACGTGAATTGGGAAAGGAATGGCATCGATAATCGATTCATACCAAATGGCCTTATCAACAACGGTATCCATGGTTTGATTAACACTTGCCATGACCTTTTTAAAATTACCAGAGTATTTTTTAAGTTCAGCTCTCTTTAAAAACTGGCCCTGGAGGGCTTCATTTGAAAGCTTGCTGGTATCGGAAACAAGATTTTCAATGGCGTCTTTGATTGAAATCAAGCTTTTTCCAAGCACATCTTTTTCGGATTTTGGCTGTATTTCAATGGATAAATCCCCATTCACTATTCGCTTTGCTGCATCTGACTGTGTTTTGATATTATCGACTATAATTGCAAAAGCAATGGTAAGTTCTCCTAGTTCATCATTGGATACTTTATCAGTCAGTGTAAAATCTAAATCAACATCACCGGTTGCAAGACGTTCTGCAACATCAGCAAGTCTAATAACAGGTTTAATGAATCCATTGGCAGTCAAAATGATTAAGCCAATGATTATTAATAACCCTATACCAAAAATCAACAACATGGATGTCTGCACACTTGCAAACAGCTCCGGATTAGAAATGGCCTGTTTTACTATTGTCAGCGTTATAAGTGCAACAATGGAAAATGTGACCGCAACAGGTAAGCCGATGGTCAGAAGTACCTTTGAAAATAAACCCTTTTTACGTTTCATTATTTTCTCCTTCTATTATGAAATAATCAGTATACTCTTATTTTGTATGATTATTGTTCTCCTTTATTTTTTTCCAATTTATAAGAAAGTATACGTCTCTGATTATTTTATCGACACTTTTTTTGAAAACTTTACTCAATATTCTTTGATTTGTCTATTTAGAGATTGAATTTTCATAATCCCGGTTTCAAGATCAAAATATTGGGTTCTTCCATAGTTTAATCCAGTGTCCTCGGCAAGAATGGGAATCTTCAGATTATATAAAGCCTTCTTAACACTTTGAATATTTCTTTCCCCAATTCCACCAAGCTTACTTCCTGGCTGTGTTTCAAACATTTGAGCTCCACCCGCAATTTTAGCGGTAATTCGATTATTTACAAAACTATTTTTTCTTAATTTTTCTACTAAATCAATAATGGCAGTATCCGCAAATTTCATGCGATTTATTTCCTTATTTACAAAATTCGTGCTATCTGGAAGCATAATGTGAGATAAGCCGCCTATTTTCAAAACCTTATCATATAGACAAACGCCTACACAGGACCCTAATGCATAGGTCACAATGACTTCAGGTGCTTTTGAAAACTTATAATCTGAAATGCCAACAACAATAAAACTACTCATAAATCAAGGCCTAATTTTTGCATAATGATTTTTAATGTGTCTATTTCTGCAAATAAAATAATATTGCTTTTTAAATGATTTGATTTTCCTGAAAAATTTTCTTCAATAAACATCAGTTTATCTCCCAATGCGCCAAATTCAATAATAGGAACACTCATAATCGCCCCTACCATGTCAATAGCAACATAAGGTACAGTTACATTTATGGTTAGACCTGTTAAAGCGGCAATTGAATTGATATATGAGGAACTTAAAATATTTCCAATTTCTTTAATGGCGGAAAGCTTCATCTCACTTAATTCTCCGTCACTGTCATCATCACCTACCAAAATATTCATAATGCTTTTGGCATCTTCAAGATTCAATAAAAACATAATCATTCCATTGGCTTCGCCGTTAAAACTCACCAAAACTCCGACGGTCATGGTTTCAGCACCGCCTAATTCATGAACAGCATCATCAAAACCGGTAATTCTAACCTTAGGGGGGCTCATTTCCACTCTTTCATCCAAAATGGTTGCCAGAGCAGTGGCTGCATTACCAGCTCCTATATTTCCAATTTCCCGTAATAGATCTATCTGGTCATCGTTTAATTCATCATAGTTATCAAACAAGTCAGCACCTCTTTTCATCAATTTTATTTAGGGAATTATATTAAATTTTTATAGCACACCTTGTACAATTTTACCATTGTCATAATAGATTTTACAGCGTTCCAGACTCGCCAATTCAAATTGAAAAACGTTATCTCCAAAACTAATTTTTACACCCCGATGCAATTTTCTTTTTGCAATTACGCAGCCGTGATATTCTGTTATGTGTTCGTTTTCCAACTTTTTTATTTCTAAAATCTCGCTTTTTAGCTGATCCTTTAATCGGGTGATTTGTTTATTAAGGGTTTTCTTTTGAAGTTTTTCAAGCATAGGTAACTCATCGTCGGACAACATCGATTGGTTTAACTGATTGGCTTTATCCATTAATACCTTTAATTGTAGTGCATCGTTCTGAATTTTTATTTTCAATGCATCGACTGCAACGGTATCGATTGTTTCTATTCCCAGAATTCTTATTTTTGTAATTCGTTCTCTCTCGGTACCAATCTCTTTGGCAGACAACTCCCCTGCTAAATTAATTTCGCCGCCATTGATTAATTCTTTGCTTCCGGCTAATTTGATGTTGCCCAAACAGGTAATTTTAGAATCAATAATATAGTCCGCAGAAATATCACCCTTAACGTTGAGAATGGCATTCTCAATATAATGACAGTTGAAATCCTTACCGACGGTAATCTCTCTTCTGAATCCTCCCGTTAAGCCTTTGGAAATATGAAGATTCCCAGCCGCTTCTATGTGAGCATCTTCTACGACCCCTCTGATGATGATGTTTCCGTCGGATTTTACTGAAAACCCGGTGCAAACATCACCATCAACAATTACATCTCCTGAAAAGTCAATATTGCCTGTACAAAAATCAACATTCGAAGAAATATGAAGCATGTCGTTAACATCCAATTTATTTTGAACAAATCGAACAATCCCATCACAGGTTGAAATGATCTTTGTTTCGTCTTCACTAAGCAGGGTATTTTTCCCAATGGAAAAAACCATTTCTTTGCCAATTTTTGCGCAAATTTCTTCTCCGAAAACATTTCTTCCATCAATGCCTTCTTTTTCTTTGGTAACTTCACATAAAACTTGATTTTTCTTGACCATTTGAAAATAATTCAAATTTTTATAGTCTACTAACCCTTCCGCATTTTCATTGTATTCCGGACTGTACTCACTATCTCTCTTAACCATATAATGAAGACACCCATCTTCTCCGTCAATTGCCATTTGACCTTGAGCCACTTTAATTTTTAGATTAAAAATCGGTCTTTGAGCTAACCTAAGAACGACTTCCTCATTAATACCAGTGTTAATGTGATTCTTGATAAGCGCTTCTTTTAATTGCTCATTTGAAAATGCTGTGGAACCTTCGGTGTTCTTTGTCAGCATAATATAACCGAGCATTCCATCGTCACTTATAAGAACGTTAATTAAACTCAAGCTATCATTTTGGGAGTTTTGTTCTTCATTCATATGCACTCTCCTTTGTTTTCTAATTCAAGCTCGATTGTGTATTATTATCGGAGTTGATTGACTATTTTTTCCATTTCATCGGTTGTTTGAAGCATTTTTGCATTAAATGAAAAGCTTTTAGACGCTTCAATCATTTTCACCATTTCAGTTGAAATGTCAGATGCTGAGCTTTCTAAATATCCTGGTTTAATGATGCCTTGATTATAGATTGTTCCCTGGCCGGATTGAATGGTTGCTTCAAATTGAGTATTTCCCAATAATTTAAGCCCATAGGGGTTTGAAAAATTAAATAACCCGACTGCTTTGGAATCAAAACCCTGTGACATCTCTATTTTTTGACTATCCGACCCTAAAACATAATTTCCCGTATTATCCACTAAATACTGATTATTCCCTTCAATACTTATGTTAAATGCACCATTTCGAGTATAGGTTACTGCATTGGTCTCTTTATTTTGGATGGCAAAAAAACCTTCATCTAAAATAGCACAATCTAATGGGCCATCGGTTTTCATCAGGGTTCCCGGGGTAAAATCAATGCCTGTACTTTCAACCTTTGCCCCACTTCCAGTACTGATAAGCGTTCCGGAGCCGCCATCGACATTGCTGTACAATAGGGATGCAAACTCTGTTTCCTGGGGTTTAAAAGCAGTGGTATTAAGATTTGCAATATTATTGGAAATATTATTTAAATAGGTTTGATTGCTTTTTAAGCCTTGGGCTGCTGTATAATATCCTTTAATCATAATTTCTGTTTCCTTTCTAAATTAACCGACTTTTCCAACTTGATTGGCACTGATTTCATTAATTCGATCGTATATTTTTAGAACCTGTGCACAGGATTGAAAATTGTTTTGTCTGGAAATCATCTGACTCATTTCATCTGTCATATCTGTATTAGATTTTTCAATTGAACCTTGAATGATGGTGAATGTATTTGCTCCAGCTACCTGAAAGCCATTTTGAGTTTGAAAAAAGCCGGTCCCCACCTCTTTAAGGTCATTTTTATTCGCCACATTGGCGATATAAAGGGACTGCGTTTCCACCCCGTTTTCCAGGATTTTACCATCAAAGCTAAGCGCAAAGTCACTGTTGTTGACCGTCACTGGCTGGCCGTTACTGTTTAAAACATTTCCTACTCCGGGAAGAATGAGATTTCCGGTTTCATTAATTTCAAATTGCCCGTTTCTCGTCAGAACCTGACCATAGGCATCACTTTGGACTAGAAAAAAGCCGTCTCCCTGAATGGCCATATCAACATTTCTTCCGGTTTTTTCAAGACTGCCCTGGGAAAAGTCGGTGTATTGTCCGCTATTTACTGTCATATAAGAACCTGTTCCAATATTGTTTGCTGCAACATTACTTAACGAACTTATTCGCGAAAGGAGATATTCTCCGAAACTAGTTTGCTGCGTAGCCTGGCTTTTGTAACCTGCGGTATTAACATTGGCCACATTATTGGACATAATATTTACTGCTTTTTGCCCAGTCAATATTCCTGCGGCTACTGAATAAAATCCTCTATCCATTTTTCTGCCTCCTGTTTATTACTATTTAGTAATTTTTCAATCTGGTTTTCATTTTAATAATCGCCTGGGAGTGAATTTGAGATACTCTGGATTCGGTGACCCCTAGAATCTCCGCAATTTCCCTTAATTTCAAATTTTCGTAATAATATAAGGAGACAACAATTCTCTCCTTTTCCTTTAGTTGATCAATGGCATCTCCCAGTTTTAATTTTAACTCATCGTATAAAATTTGTGCTTCCGGAGATTCGTCTTTTCTTTGATTGGTAATGAGCGGTGACACTTCCATCATTTTTTCATTAATGGCTTCTTCATAGGATAATACAAAGGAATTGTGTCGCTGTTCAAGGATTTTTTGAAGATTTTCAATGGTGATTCCCATTTTCTCGGCTATTTCATTTTCAGTGGGCTCACGTCCATTTTGAACATATAACTCCCCGAAGGTATCTTCTAATACTTTTGAAAGACTACGTTGACTTCTCGGTACCCAATCCTGTTTTCGCATAAAGTCAATAATCGACCCGCGGATTTTCAAGGATGCAAATGTTTCAAATTTATTACCTAGTTCAGAATCAAATTTTTCCACGGCATTGATCAGGGCAATCATTCCCTGGTTTACCATATCATCTAGCTGTCCAAAGTTATTGTAACTTCCTTTGAATCGCAATACAATTTTTTTGACCAGGCCTGTGTATTGTAGGACTATTTCATTTCTAAGTTCTGCACTTCCCGATTTTTTATACAGTTGCCATTGATCCATGCCTTTATCTTCACCCTGGGTTTCAGAATTATTCATTTTCTAACCTCCTTTTTTTCAAAGGGATTCAATCCATTTATTTCTCTAATTTTATCATACCAATGACTTGAATCTGAATGTTTGTGTCAATTTCATTAAACGATAGCACCGTCAAATCCACTAAAAACTGCTCAATTAATCGTTTGAAGTAAATACGAACAATGGGTGAGGTGAGAATAATTGATCGATCAATGATTTCTTTTACCTTTTCAATTTGTTCTGTGACCCTTTCAACAATGTTTTGAACAACCATGGGATCAATGGCCAGATAGGTGCCATGATCGTTTTTCTTGGCTGAATTCAATATAATGTTTTCTATTTCCTGATCCAGGGTAATCACTTTGATACTGTTGCCATCGGTGTATTTTCTGGTAATGGTTCTTTTTAGTTTTTGTCTGACATATTCAGTTAGCATATCTGTATCTTTAATGGTTAATCCATGATCACCCAATGTTTCTAAAATGCTTTCCATATCGCGGATGGGTATGCCTTCCTTTAACAGATTAATTAAAATTTTCTGAAAATCCGAAATGGATACAATGTTTGGAATGACATCTGCCACAATGGCTGGATTGGTTTTGGCAACATTTTCCAGCAATGTGTTAATGTCCTGTCGGCTTAACAGCTCGTTGATATGTTTTTTAATGACTTCGGACATATGGGTTACGATCACAGAAAGAGAATCAATAACATTATATCCATAGACTTCTGCCATTTCCTTATCATTTTCGGTGATCCATTTTCCTTTGATCCCATAGGCGGGTTCAATGGTTTCGATACCCTCAATGGGCTCACTGCTATTTCCTGAGTCCAGGGCTAAAAAGTAATCGACTAGAACTTCTCCTTTTGCCACTTCTTCGCCTTTTATTTTAATCAGGTACTGGTTGGGATTAATCATCCCATTATCTCTGAGTCTTACGGTTGGGATGACCACACCCATATCCAAAGCAAACTGTTTTCTGAAAATAACAATTCGATCAATAAAGTTTCCTGAACTCCCTTCATCCACCAAGGGCAGAAGGGAGTATCCGAATTCCATTTCGATGGGTTCAACCCCGATGACACTGTACACATTGTCTATATTCCGGTAGAAATCAACCTCATTATTTTCTTCCGCCACCAATTGACTCATTTGACCTGCGACTGCCAATTCCGCTTTTACATTTGTTTTTCTGATTAATGTATACCCTAGGAAAACCAGAAAAAGGGATATCGGCAAAATTTGTATAACTGGAGCTCCTGGAATAAAGCACATCATAAAAACGGACATTCCGGCAATAATTAGAACCCTGGGCTGCGAAAGAAACTGTTTGATGACTTCTTCGTTTAAATTGCTTTCAGAAACTGCTCGGGTTACGATCATCGCAGTTGCCACCGAAATCATCAGGGCCGGTACCTGATTTACCAGACCATCCCCTACGGTTGCAATGGAATAGACGCTAAGAACTTCGGTAAAGGCCATCCCCCCTTGAACCATACCAATAATGGTTCCTGCAACTAAATTAACAACAGCAATGATAATGGAGGCAATGGCATCACCTTTGACCAGTTTTGTAGCACCATCCATGGATCCGTAAAATTCTGCTTCTCTTTGGATGTTTTCTCTTCTTGCTTTTGCTTCCTCATCGGTAATGACTCCAGCACTGAGATCAGCATCGATGGCCATTTGTTTTCCCGGCATAGCATCTAAGGTAAACCGTGCTGAAACCTCGGAAATTCGTTCGGCCCCTTTTGTGATAACAATAAACTGGACAATAATGATAATAATAAATATGATGAATCCTACAACGGCATTACCTCCGAGAACGAAATTTCCGAAGGCGGCAATAATTTGCCCAGCCTGTCCTCCGTTAGATAAAATCAATCGGGTAGAGGAGATACCTAATGACAGCCGAAGCAGTGTAGTGATCAGTAACATTGATGGAAAAATGGGAAATTCTAATGGTCCCCCGATAAACATGGTTGTTAATAAAATCATCAAAGAAATACTAATATTAATGATAAACATAAAATCCAGAAAGAATGGCGGTAACGGAATAATAATAAGTGCAACAGCTAAAACTACTAATAATACTACGATATTTTGCTTGAGTTTCATACTGCTCCTTTATCTTTCTTTTTTTCGCTATAGACCCAGGCAATCAGTTCTGCAACAGCCTGATAAAGTTCTCCGGGAATATAATCGTTGACCTCCGCCATATCGTATAGTCCTCTTGCTAAGAGTCTATTTTCTTTAATGGGAATGTTATTTTTTTCTCCGATTTCGACAATTCGCATTGCTAAATGATCTTTTCCTTTTGCTACAATAATCGGAGCTAGGTCATGTTCAATATCATATTTCAAGGCAATGGCATAATGGGTCGGGTTTCTGACGATGACATCGGCTGTTGGCACCTTTTGCATCATTCTATTTTGGCTCATTTCACGTTGCTTATTTTTAATTTTGCCCTTATGCTCAGGATCACCTTCGGTTTGTTTATATTCATCCTTGACTTCCTGCTTGGTCATTTTCAGTTTTTTCTCATAATCATATTTTTGATAGGCAAAGTCTAAAATGGCGACTGCTGCAAAAATGATGCAAATCTGATTGACCATTCCCATAATTTTTTGAATCATAAAGGATATATCCGTAGACAGCCGATTGCTTAACAAGTCTGGTGTTAAGGATAAAATACTCATGATACTTGTATAAATAATGGCTAAAACTAAAACAACTTTGATAATGGATTTTATTAGTTCTACAACAGACCTTAGCGAAAACAAACGTTTAATGCCTTGCATTAAGCTAATTCTGCTGTATTTAAACCTTATGAGATCTCCTGAAATTAGAAATCCTGTTTGAATACCCACCATTATTATTGCAATTAAGGCTAATACAATAATAATCGGCATGGCAGAAATAAAAAAAACTTGTACTGCCTCTTTGGAGATTTGAACACAGGTTGCAACAGTTAAAGTTTCCAATTCAGCTATTTTAGCCATTTGTCCCAAATAATATGTTTTAATTTGTTGAGCAATGAATAATCCTAACTGGCTAACTAAAAAGAATCCAACAAGTAACATAACAACACTGACAACGTCCTTGCTTTGGTAGGCATTCCCTTTTTTTCTCTCGTCTTTTTTCTTTTTCGGGGTTGCTTTTTCTGTTTTATCTGACTCTGCCATTTTTTTCTCCGATTAGTATCTTTTTTTTAAGTTAAAAATGTCAGTACCTGAGCTATTCTTTCCATCATAATAGAATTGATCATGGTCATATATTTTGCTAATGCAGGAATAATCGTCAGAAGCACTACCAGTCCAACTATTATCTTTATTTGTAAATTCACAACAAACACATTAATGTTTGGAACCAATCTCATTAGAATGCCGACGGCAACTTCGACAATGATTTCAGTCACAACAATTGCCATGGAAAGTTGAACCGCATAGGCCAGAATACAAGCAAAGAGTTCAATAAAAAAAACACTTAATCGGGAACTTACGGCCTGGAGACCGATTGGTACTAACTGAAAAGATTTAATGACAATGTTCATCAATGCCAAATGACTGTTGGATAAGAAAAACAACATAATATACATCGCCGTCATTAAATTCCCTGTGAGGGAAATGTTTGTATTACTGGTTGGATCATACATGGAAGCCATACTGAAACCCATTTGCATATCGATTAATTCTCCACCAATGTGAAATATCGATAAAAACATCTGCATAATGAATCCGATTGTTAATCCAACCAGAAATTCTTTGAGCATTGCCAATATTAATTCAATGGTGGTATAGTTGATCACCGAAATATTCCCAATTTCATAAACAGCATTTAATGCAATGATCAGGGTTAGCCCAACTTTTAAAACATTTGGTATGCTTTTTCTTCCAAAAATCGGATTGAAGAAGATCATACCGGATACCCTGCAACACGCAAAGAGAAAAATCATGTATTGATTCATATCAAATGGCAAGATACCCACCCATTATTAAACTATAAATAATATGCGTTGTCATCTTTAAATTTTTGTTGCGATTAATTCAAAGATCCGTAAAACAAAATCCATCATTTGTTGAAGCATCCAGCCTCCGGTCAAAATAAGTACGATGCCAATGAAAATCAATTTTGGCACAAATGTCATGGTTTGCTCATTAATGGAAGTTGCTGCCTGAAAAATTGAAATGATAAGTCCTACTAAAACACTGACCAGAAGAATTGGCCCGGCAACTTTTAATCCGGTGATAATGGCATCTCTGAAAATATCAATTAAATCTGATGTACCCAATGATTTCGCCCCTTTCTTTAGTTATAAGTCATGACCAGGGTTTTAACCAAAAGGCCCCAACCATCTACTACTACAAATAGCATAATTTTAAACGGCAAAGAAATCATGACTGGCGGAAGCATCATCATTCCCATCGACATTAGGATACTTGCCACTATCATGTCTACGATTAAAAATGGAATAAAAAGTAAAAATCCAATGAGAAACGCCCGTTTCAGTTCACTGATGACAAAGGCTGGAACAACAATGGTCATCGGTAAATCTTGTGGAGCGATATTTTGTAAATCGTCCTGGGTGTACAAATTAATAAACATCTCCACATCCTGGGTGGTGGTTTGTTTGAGCATCCAATCCTTTAGTGGAATAGTGGCTGTATCAATAAACTGCTGGGTATTAATTTCTCCTGCATTATAGGGCTGTAACGCCGTATTGTTGATTTGTACAAATACCGGTGCCATTACGAAAAATGTAATGGCCAGGGCCAAGCCAACTAAGATCTGGTTCGGAGGTGTTTGCTGTAAACCCAGTGCGCTTCTTAAAAATGAAAGCACAATGATTATTCGTCCGAAACAGGTCATCATCAGCAAAATCGTTGGGACTACTGCAATCAACGATAACAGAACAATGATTTTAACGGTATCCGAACCTTCTCCGGCGATTAAGCTTTCAACTGAAAAATTCGCACCATAAGCTGTCGTTAAGGTAAGATTGAAAAATACCGCAATAACGGGTATCATCGCAAACAGCTTAATGAATAATCCTTTTTTTTTGTTAAGCATCTTTTTAAATTTTTTCATTCTTGTTTTCTTTTAGAGTGAATTTTTTTAAAACACTTAAAAAGCTTTCTTTTGTCATTTCCGATTTTTTAGGAACAATAATCGGATTATCCAGTTGGGTCATTATATCAATATTTTGATCGCTTACCCCAACCATGTACTGAATTCCCTGTACATCAATAATGATAATTGATCCTGTTTTACTGACAACAAGTTTTTCCACCACTTTTATATGATTTCCTCCTGTTAAGGATCCCTGTCCCCTTGCGATCCTTTTTACATACCATCGACTTCCATAATAGGTCAGCACAAGAACAACCAGGGTTCCTATCAGTGCTGAAATCGTAGAAAAAATATCGCCACCTGTCATTTTAGATGTTCCTCCTACTATTCTCCCAGAACATTTTTTACTGTTTGGATCAGTCGTTCCGGTTTAAATGGTTTGACAATAAAATCCAATGCTCCCAATTTAATGGCTTCAATGACCATTCCTTCTTGGCCCATTGCCGAACACATCACAACTTTTGCCTCAGGTGCCATATTTTTAATCTCCCGCAAAGCTGCTATTCCATCCATAACCGGCATTGTAATATCCAACAAAACCAGATCCGGTTGAGTCTCGGTGTATTTCGAAATAGCAATTTCACCATTGCCAGCCTCAACAAAATCTTTGTAACCACCTTTTGTTAAATTGTCTTTGATCATCATCCGCATAAATGCGGCGTCATCAACGATTAAAATTTTTGCCATATTTGATCCCCTCTTTTTTCCCATAATATTTATTAGTTTGATTTACTAAGACTTAGATCTTCTTTCACTTTAATAATTTCAGTGATTTTAACACAATAGTTGTCATCAACAACAACAACATCACCTCTGGCAATCAACCGTCCATTGGCAATCACATCTACCTGATCCCCTGCCTGCTTATCTAATTCCACAATATTACCAAGGGTTAACTCAGCAATATCTTTGATTTTCTTTTGAGTTTTACCTAATTCAACTGTTATTTGAATAGGTACAGACATAATCAGGTCTAAATTATTACTCGTGCTTCTTGTTGCATTAGATTCTTCTCCAAGTTCTTTGTAGTTATAGGAAGCAACCTGTACTTGTTTTTTCTTTGCAACCATTCTTTCTCTTGGAGCCTGATCCGATTTCTGATCTTTTTTCACAACAGATACGGATTGAGCGGCACGTTGGGGTTCTGGTCTTTCCTGCCTCTGGGGTTCTTCGTAGACTTCCTCAATCTCATCTGAGTATGATACGTCTTCATCCTGTGATTCCTGTTCTTCCTCTTCCTCCGTGCCATTAAAGACGCCCATCGACATTTCAACAATTTCTTTGGCTAACATGGGATCCATGGCACTAATAAATTCACTTTCCACTAAACCATCAATACTTAAATTAAATTTAATGCTGACCAGGCTGTCGCCTTTAAGTGAAAACAACTCTCTGATGTTTTTTTTATTGGTGGCATCTAGAATTTCAGGAGGTGATATATTAACAATTTTTCCCAGAAAAGATGCAAGTGCTCCAGCGGCAGCACCCATCATCTGATTCATGATTTCCCCAATAGCACTATTGCTTATTTCATCAAATTCGACTGATTCACTGGTTTCCATGTCAAATAACTGCGCGAGGATCTTTTTCATGTCCGATTCTTTTAAAAGAAGAACGTTTGATCCGTCAATTCCTTCAATATAATTGATTAATACACCAACCACCGGCTCTAGATCAGTGAATTCAAAATCTTTGACTTCAATTGTCTCAATTCTGGGAGTTGTAATATTTACTTTTTTATTTAGTATGGTCGACATTGCCGTAGCAGCTGTTCCCATACTGATATTCATAACCTCTCCGATGACGTCAATTTCCATTTCCGTCAATTTATTCGTTTTTTCCATACTGGTCATCTGTTTGGCTCACTTCCTGCCTCTGATAATTCTTTTATTACAATGGCTTTGTTTTTGTTAAAGACACCCATTTCGCCTCGAAACCAAACTTCATCATTTACAACGATATCAACAAAGGAATCTACGGACTTATTCAATTTTATAATATCCCCTATTTCCAAATCAAAAATATCCTGGGATAATACTTCAACTTCTCCCAAAAGACCTTTAACCTGAAGTTCCGTTTTTCTGATTTCATTAATGATATTTTTTCTTCTGCTTTCTTCTGCCTGCTGATCTCCTCGTTTGACGTTTCTTCTATTTTGTGTGGTCTTTTTTTTGAATAACATGTCCAAAGTCGTTGCTGGTATACATATGTTGATTTTACCCTGGGTTTCATTGACCGTAATATTCATAACGATGATAACGACATTTTCGTTGGCACTGATTCCCTGTAAAGTTCTGGAATTGGTTTCAATTTTCAGTAAACGGGGTGTGATTTCTAAATAATCAAACCAGACGTTTTTCATGAGATTGACCATACCTCTAACGAAATATTCCAAAACCCCTATTTCAATTTCTGTATACTCTCTGTCCGTTTCAAGAGGCTTTCCTCTGCCTCCCAATAACCGTTCAATACAGCAAAATCCAATATCCTTTGACATATCCATTAAAACGAGATCTTCTTCGTCGTCACTGCCCTTTATTTCAAAATCAATCATTCCCACCAGTACTGAATCCGGTAGAGCATTATTAAATTCATAATATTGTTGCTCTTCAACTTCAAGAATTTCTATTAGGCTATAGATTTGAAGAATTCCTGTGGTATGAGAAGATAGTACTCGTGCATAGTTTTCATAAATACTAAAAAGCAGTTTAAGTTGTTCTCTGGTAAATAGTTTTGGTCTTCTAAAGTCATATTCTTTAACTCGATTGAAAATACTTGCACTTTGATTCTCTATTTCGTCTTTACCACTTGTTAAACTACTTAAAAGACTGTCAATTTGACTTTGTGAAAGAATTTCCGCCATAATTGTTTCTCCTAATTGTTGTTGTCCTCTTAATTCTGAACCTCTGTTTGAGATTTTTCTTCACTGTATATTTTATCTAATTCATCCTGAATATTATCATTTTGTGAAATTAAAATTTCGACGCGTCTATTTTTTGCTCGGTTTTCCTCTGTATCGTTAGGCGCAATCGGTCGATACATGCCATAACCCACTGCAAGGAGCTTTGCCGGATCGGCTATATAGCCATTTTCAAAATATTGCAACACCACATTGGCGCGATCAGTTGATAAATCCCGATCATTAACCGCTGATTCTACCTGAGCCGTATGTCCATCAATTCTGATTGACTTTACTTTGGGTTCAACCGCCGACAATGCTTTTCCCATGTCAGCAAGAACGGCTTGTCCTTCTGGTTTAATTTGAGCACTGTCTGCTTCAAAAAAAACGGGTGCCATAAATTTCACTAAGACCATATCCTTGCCTTTAATGACTTGCACTGAATCTTCCATGCCATTTTCCTTGGTATACTGACTTAAATACTGATACAAGTCCTCAAGATCAACCACATCCTCAACAGCAATGTCATTCTGAGGTGACGTGGCTGCATTGGGATCTGGTGCTGCATTTGCATCACCTGCGGGCTTTTCAATTGCATTGGGATTGAAAATATCCACAAGCATTTCATATTTTTGGTTATCTATTGATGACATGGAATATAGAAAAATAAAAAAAACAAGAACCAGCGTAATCATATCAGCATATGTATTCAACCAGGCATTTTTATTGACCCTGTTTTTTTTTCTTTCACGTCTTGCCATAATAAATTTCCTTTTGTCTGCTAATTTTCAAAGCCATGCTCTGTTTTTACCTTGGCTTTAACTCTGACTTTAGCTTTAGCAGTTTGTGCCTTTTTTCCCGATGGTTTTGGGATTTCTTTTTCATCTAAAAAATTCAAAAGTTTTTCTCTGATATGTTTTGGGTTTTCCCCTTCTTTTATGCAAAGTACGCCTTCAATGATTATTTCTTTGAAAAGAATTTCTCTTTCCTGAATTATCTCAAGTTTGTTCGATATGGGCGTGAAAATACAATTAGCAAGAATTGAGCCATAAAAGGTTGTAATCAAAGCTACGGACATATCCTGGCCCAGATTTCCTGCCCCTCCTGTTAAGCTCATGGATTTTAGCATATTAACAAGACCGATCAAGGTTCCTATCATACCAAAAGCTGGCCCAACAGCAGATCCCATATCATATAACTTTCGTTCTTCTTCGTTACGTCTTTCGATATAAGACAGCTTTTGATCAAACCAAACCCTTAATTTATCAGGTTCAATGGCATCCACAATGAGAAGAACACTCTCCTTTAGAAAATCATCCTTAAAAGTTTTTGTCTTATCTTCCAAAGACAAAAGTCCCTTTCTTCTGGCTTCTTTGGATAGTTCCGTTAATATTTCTACATATTCATAGGGATCTTTTGTATCTTTACTGATAATCATCTTAAAATGCTTTGGAATATTTTTAAATGTTTTTAAAGGGAATGACGCAAGTAAAACAAAAATAGTTCCTCCAATGGTGATAAATATACTGGCGCCATTGACAAAATTTAAAAGTTTTGCAAAATCAAATCCACCGCCACCAAAAGATATTCCAAACATGATTGCCATAAAGACTCCAACATACCCTATTATTGTTGTCTTTTCCATACGATCATACTCCCCGTCAAAATTTTAGGTCCTATCAAATATTAATATTTCTTTTGAAGGCAACGACCTTTGATAGAACCTCTGAAGCACTTTCTGCCACAACATAATAATTTCCGTTAAGGAGCCTTATGGTTGTATCCGGTTTTTCCTCAATGGTTTCGATTAATTCACAATTCAAAATGAATTTCTCGTCATGATTCTTATTTAATTTTGTCAGTTCTATCATTTCGTCACCTCCTGGTTAAATTTAAAATAAAATTACCTATCGTTTCAGATTGATTAACTCTTCAAGAATGGTATCTGATACCGTAATCATTCTTGAATTTGCCTGAAAACCTCTTTGGGCAATAATCATATCAGTAAACTCTTTGGACAAATCCACATTTGACATTTCAAGAGCACCAGAACGAATCGTTCCGGTTGCATCGGTTCCAGGTGTTGTTACAATGGGTTGCCCTGAATTCATTGATTGAATATTATATCCACTGCCATCCTGGCTTAAACCATCCACATTGTCAAATTTAGCCACTGCCAAATAACCAAGTATTTCTGGTGTCCCGGCACTGTTGATTCCGGTTATTTCACCAGAAGAGCCAATGGTAATCCCTGAATATTGTGCAAGTGTAGCTGGAGTAGTTGCAGGTATAGCATCAGGGATTTTAATATTGGCCAAAGTTCCAAGAGGATCTTTTGTTCCAGTGGCAGGATCAAATGCAAATCCTTGAATAAAACTGCCATTGGCATCCGTTAATGTTCCGGTAGCATCAAATTTTAAATTTCCAACCCGAGTATACTTAGAACCTCCATCATCTCCCTTAACCGGAAGATAGCCCTCACCATTAATATAAACATCCAATGCCCGCCCTGTGTCAGCGCCTCCGGACATGGTGTTAATCACATCAATGGATCCAACCTTGGCTCCATATCCCAGTTGATTCGAATTTATACCTCCTGAAGTGGTGCTTGGCTGAGATGCGCCTTGAAGGTTTTGGTAGAAAACATCACTGAAGGTCACTCGACTTGATTTGAATCCATAGGTATTAACGTTGGCAATATTATTACCAATCACATTTAATTTGGTTTGATGGGCTGACATTCCTGAAATCCCCGAATACATAGCTATTAACATATTTTATCCCTTTCTGTGCCGTTCGCAGAACTTATCTGTCGTTCAAAGTTCCTATAGTTTCCTCATTGAGGTCCAACTACAAAAATACAGCACCATCAATATCATTGAATAGTTTATTTTTCATTTCATTTTTATCCACTACAGTAATAACGCGCTTAATGACGGCATTAACTATAAATGCTGAATCTTCTATCATAATGAGTGCATTATCGATTCCTTTTTTTTGGGCTTCATCACAAGCATTTCCCAGTTTTTCTAAATCACTGTCACTGACCTCAATGTTTCGCTGTTCTTTTCTAATATTCGCATGCTTTGAAAAAGTAACTGTGTTTTTAAATTCATGACTTAAGATATCCTGAAAAGAATCGGTTGTTTTTTTTACCTCTTTACCAGTTTGTGTCTGATTCATTGCGGTGATTATTTCTGTTTGTCTGCTGATCGCATTGATTAATGAGTGATGATTCCCAATAATTGGGTTAGCCATATTACCACCTTGATTTCTTAAAATCTATTTATGCAACTGTTGAACTTTCTTTTTCCTTGTTCACTTCCATAATACTGCTGATGGGATATTTTATGCCATTGACTAAAATTTCAGCATCCCCATTATACAAGTTCACACCATCCACGGTTCCGGTAATGGTGTTTATTGAACCATCATCTTTTGTTTCAGCCAATGTGACTTCTTTTCCAATTAAACTGACACTGTAACTAGTTTTTGAAGCCTCGCTTAAATCAGCAAGTGCCTGAACCATTGAAAACTGTGCCATCTGAGATGTATATTCTGTACTGTCAACAGGATTATTCATATCCTGATTTTGAAGTTGTGCCACCATTAACTTAAAGAAATCATCCATTGCCAAAGTACTGTTACTTGTTTTTTTTGTACTGTTGGTTGTGCCAACACTTTGGGTACTGTTAATTGCTTCTATTCCCATGTTATTTCCTTCCCTATATTAAAACGTTTATTTTGTGATATCTGGGTGGTCGACTCTGTTCATTTCCAGAAATACCCACGACCAATTCCTGATCATCATCCGGGTTTCCATTTTTTGTCAAATTGTTTTGGTTTCTAAAACTTTCTCTTGAAAGTGCGTGTTTTTGACTTTGGGTAAAATCCATTCCCATATTCATCATCAATGCTTTACTGTCACTTCCATTACTGTTTTGTGTTTGATTGTTTAGGTGAACACTTTCGACTTGAACATTTTGAAGCGCCAGACCTTTAATTAATTTATCAATTTGCCCCATCAATAATGCCTGGGTATCCTTGCTAAATGCTGTAATATCGATGATCAATTTTCCCTGGTCAAATTTTAATTGAACATCAATTTCCCCTAAATTTTCAGGATTGAGCTTCATTTGAAATGTGATTGGTTTATTCTTATCAAGCTGCAAAATAATTTGCTGTTCAATCTGTGCTGACACTGCCACATTATCAACGGTCTGAATCACAGTATTTTTCGTGGGAAGAATATTAATTAATGGGATTTCGTCCATTCCCCTTTGGATCGAACCATTTTGGTCTTCTGTTCCTATGGTTTTCTTTTCTGTCCCTGTGTTTTCTATCAAAAATTCATCGGCTTCTCCAAGGATTGGATCAGTAGATTTAAGGGATTTCCCAGTCTCTTTAATGTCAATTTTGCCTTCAGATCCCAGGGTTTTCTGTCTTGTTTCTACCTTTTCAGGAATAGTCAGGTCAACTTTCCCGAGAATTGGCTCAGGGGATTTTAAGGATTTTTCAGTCTGTGTCACTTCCAATGGCCCATCTGGTCCTATGGCTTTCTGCTCTGTTCCTATGTTTTCAGGAATAGTCATGTCGGCTTTTCCCAAAATCGGTTCCAATGATGCTTGGGGGTTTTCAGTCTGTGTCACCTCCACTGGCTCTTCTGGTCCTATGGCTTTCTGTTCTGTTCCTGTGTTATCAGGAATAGTCGAGTTGACCTTTCCCACAATTGGCTCCAATGATGCTTGGGGCTTTGTCAGTTCCAAGTTATTGTCGCCTAATGAGACAAAGTTCTTGAAGTTTTGACTGGTTTCTTTCTGTCCTTCTGATAATTGACCGATCTGGGAAGAATTCGTTGTATTTTCAACTAACTGATTCTCCAGGGGACTGACATCGCCTATTCCAATATTCAGGTCATTATTTCCAGTAACCAATTGAACATTTTCTTCATTGCCGGTTATTGGTGTCGAATATAATTGTGGAGGACTCTGAAAATAACTCATTCCGCCATTTTGAACTAATGGATTAAATTTGTCTCTGTTGTTCTCTTCAACAGTGGGCGTATTCATTGCCTGGAAGGGTTCCAACAACAAACCTTCCTTTAAAGGATCACTGTTCTTGTCTTTGTTTTCTTTCCCTGATATTTGTTCATTGGGTAAAGAATTTTGGAGATTTCCAGCGCTGGCAATTGGCTTTTCCACTGCCGGTGGTTTTTTTCCATTTTTTGTCTGAGTAAGTAAGTCCTTAAAACTGGTATTTCCTTCTTTTAAACATTTAAGTTCCAACATACTGCTTTTTCTTCCTGACGCAGCCGTTAATCCGTCATTCGTCGAATTAAACTTTGGATGAAACTCTAAATTCATTACATCACCACCTTCAATTGAATTTTTCAAACACTCCTTATTGAACTCAAAAAATGCAAGGAGCCCATCTGTCTAATACTCCAACCTTTATATCAACAATCATCATGCCTGGTATCCTTTGACTATGGTTTTTAGCACCAGAATAAGATGACCGCAGCTACCTTTTTTTGCTATTTAAATGCAATTTTATGTGACTTTTAAGTTTAGAAACGGTTCTATTATTGTTCATTTATTTAAAGTTCTTAAAATAATGACCATCCAAGAGTTTCAGTGGATTTTCAGATTGTAACTTGATTCAACTATCAAAGTATTAATTGCTTTAATGTAAATTTAGACCTGTTTGCATTATATAATATTCAATAGATAGAATGCAACTTTATTTAGATTATATTTTTCCTAAATAAAAAAAGCAACGAAATATACGTTGCATCAAAGAGATCAGTAGTGTCCATCATTTGCAACTGGCTGTCATATAAAAAATTTATTTAGACCCTCTAGTTTTGCGCCCTTACTTTTAAGTAAGTATGCCTCATATTTAATTAGTTTCATATTATTCTATAATCGTAAATCTGTCAATATAAAAAAATCTGATAATTATACAAATAGTAAGAATATCTTTATTTTCCGTTATATTTATTGTGGTCTATTATTCTTAGATATAATTTCATATTAAACAAAGTCGCTTAAGAAAAAGGTTCAAAATCCGGTTAGTAATCATAAAAAGAGCCTATATATATGTATAGACATTCAAAATACTTTATTACGTTGAATATCTATACATATATATTTGGGCAATTGATTTCAACTCAATCTTTTCATAACTTATTAATCTAATCCTCTTCATCTTTGGCATCACTATTGGTCCAAGCAGAATATTTTGTAATTTCTTAAAAGTCAAATTCAAGAAAAGCAACTTTTTCTTGACATTTCTTGTCATTTTTGATATCTTTAATTTAGTTTGAAAATAAATAAAGCGTTGAAAAAAGAATAAATCATTGCGTCAATGGTTCAAGCGAGCAGATAGTTGGTGTAAGGTCTGTACTAATACCCTTTGATTGGAACTTTTGGAGCTGCAGACACTGTACTAACACTACTTTGTTTGACGTGAAACTCGTTAAAGAATAAGGTGGTTTGTCATTGACAAACAACTTGGGTGGAACCGCGGAGCAAACCGTCCCTTGTTAATTACAAGGGACGGTTTTATTTTTAATATTTTTTTAGTCCATAGGAGGAAAAACATGTCACAATTTACCATGGCTGAAATTGTCAGCCTCGCTAAAATGAGGGGAATCATTTTCCCAGGTTCAGAAATTTATGATGGTCTTGCAAATACCTGGGATTACGGTCCACTGGGTGTTGAAATGAAAAACAACATAAAAAAAGCCTGGTGGAAAAAATTTGTCCAGGAATCTCCCTATAATGTGGGTTTGGATGCTGCAATTCTTATGAACCCTAAAACCTGGGTTGCTTCAGGCCACGTCGGGGGATTTAATGATCCTCTCATGGATTGCAAAGCCTGCAACTCTCGTTTTCGGGCAGATAAACTGATTGCAGACTACTATTTTGAAAAAGGCGAAGATGTTATTATTGATGCCTGGTCAAATGAACAAATGATGGCTTTTATCCTTGAAAACAATATCGTATGTCCAGATTGCGGGAAATTGGATTATACAGATATTCGTCAATTTAATCTGATGTTCAAAACTTTTCAGGGGGTTAACGAAGATACTGCCAGTGAAATTTTTTTAAGGCCGGAAACTGCCCAGGGCATTTTTGTTAACTTTAAAAACGTGCAGCGAACCACCCGTAAAAAAATTCCATTTGGCATCGCCCAGGTTGGTAAGTCCTTTAGAAATGAAATTACCCCAGGGAACTTTACTTTTAGAACCCGTGAGTTCGAACAAATGGAGCTTGAATTTTTCTGTGCTCCCGGCACTGATATGGAATGGTTTGATTACTGGAAAACCTTCTGTAAAAAGTGGTTATTTGATTTGGGGATGAAGGATGAAAATATTCGTTTCCGCGATCATGAAAAGGAAGAACTGTCACACTACAGTAATGCCACCACTGATGTGGAATTTCGTTTCCCATTTGGTTGGGGCGAACTCTGGGGAATTGCTGATCGAACTGACTTTGACCTTACCCAGCATCAAAATTATTCGACCAAGGATATGAAATACACAGATCCTGTGACCAATGAAAAATATATCCCCTATTGTATTGAACCCTCACTGGGAGCTGATCGCGTATTTCTGGCCTTCCTCGTTAACTCTATGGAAAAAGAAGTGATCGAAAATGGTGACAAAACCGAAGAACGCCATGTTATGAAAATTCATCCCTTTCTTTCGGCCTACAAAGCCGCGGTTTTACCTTTATCTAAAAAGCTCAGTGGAGAAGCCATGAAGGTTTATCAGTTGTTAGCGAAAAACTTTATGATTGAATATGATGAAACCGGAAGTATTGGAAAGCGTTACCGTCGTCAGGATGAAATTGGCACACCTTTCTGTGTTACTGTGGATTTTGATACTTTAGATGACCAATGTGTGACTTTAAGAGATCGGGATACCATGAAGCAGATTCGTCTGCCCATTGCCGATGTAGTTGATTATATTGCCAAGGGAATTGATTTTTAATTTTACTGCCTTTATACATGTGACCTTTTGATCGAAATTTTAATCGAATTTTGGATTGAGTTCTGTTTGATACAGATCTCAATCCTTTTTATTTTCATGATTTTTTGGCATTGGAACAAATAAAAAAAGATTCCCGGAGGAACCTCATTTATTTTAATCCAGTTTCTGACTATGCTTCTTTAATGGCTAACACATTTTGTGGACATGCATCAACGCAGATACCACAGGCGATACATTTTGAAGGAACATCTTTGTCTTCAGCTTTTATAAGAACGCCAAATGGACAGGCTTCCACGCATTTTCCACAATTAACGCATAATTTTTTGCTTATGGTATAAACGCCTTTTTTGTTTTGTGTAATTGCTCCGGCTTCACAGGCCTTGGCGCATTTTCCACATTGAACACATACAAGGGTTTTAAGACTTCCGTCTTCTTTTGTTATGACACGAATACAGGATACTTCTGGGTTCAACTCTTTGTAAAATGCATTTGCACATGCCAATTCACACCCTAGACATGCTACACATGCTGCTTGATCTACTACAACTACTTTTTTCATTGTTACTCCTCTTTACGGATTTTCAAACATAATTATCCGTTTTCCTTTTAATTTAGACTAGTTCCAGTTTACGTTTAAAAATGTTAATTGTCAATGAAACAGGGAATATTTACAGTAAGTTCCATTGACGATGGCTCAAACCCGTGGATTCTATGAAATAAATGTGTCTTTTCTTGACAAAAACAATTAAAAACATTAGAATACAAATATATCATAAAAGCTGGGGGAGCCGAAAGGCTGAGATTCACCCTTATTACCTGATCTGGTTAATGCCAGCGGAGGGAAGCCTTATTGTCGTTAAATACTTCAATAACCCCCTCCTTTAAAGAAAAAAGGAGGATTTTTTATGTCTAAAGAAATGTTTCAATCTCTATTGGAATCGGGAATGGCAAAGGCGATTATCGCATTAGTCATTCTGGGAATACTCATGACGATTTTTTTCATCACCGATAAAACTCGTCAGAATTCCAATACCAAAGCTCTCACGGTTTCTGCCATCGCCATTGCCCTGGCTTTCATTCTGAACCAGATAACCCTGTTTCGTATGCCCCAGGGTGGTTCGGTAACACCCTTTGCAATGCTCATCATTGTTTTGGTGGGTTATTTCTTTGGAACACGTCGGGGGATTCTGGCTGGCGTGGCCTTTGGGCTTTTGGATCTATTGGTGAACCCCTATGTGATTTCACCAATCCAGCTGCTAGTTGATTATCCACTGGCCTTTGGTGCCCTTGGCCTGGGAGGGTTGCTGAGCAAATATGATTCTGTGATTCCGGCCTTTTTATTAGGGGTTTCCGGTCGCTTTATGTGCAGCTTCCTTTCCGGTGCTATTTTCTTTGGCATGTATGCCCCTGAGGGCTTCAATGGATTTACCTGGTCCCTTGTTTATAATGGAGCCTACATGGGAACCGAAGCAGTGATCACTGTCCTCTTGCTTTGCATCCCGGCGGTAAAACATGCAATCAATCGTATTAAAAACACGTTACATGCCAACAGCACTGTGGATCTTACAAAAGCTTAATAAAAAAAGGAAGGATTTTCCAATCACTGGAAAATCTCTTCTTTTTTTTGCATCTTTAAGGTGTAACCTCTATGGATACGATTTCCGGCACATTCATAAAGCGAAAGGGAAGCTGGGTCATTCCAATACCTCTGGTAACAAAAAGGTCTATTTGAGCATTCCTACCAAGGATAAAAAGCCCTTTGATATACTTTTCTCCTCCAATAGGAAGCATTTTTTCTGTTAAATATGGGATTGAAATTTGACCGCCATGGGTATGTCCGGCTAAAATCAGTTGGGTTTCTTCAATATTCATTTCATCCACATAGTCAGGTTCGTGGGTCATAAGAATATTATAGGCACCATCCAGGGTATCATCCCCCAGATATTTATCCGGTGATCCTAGATAATAATCATCAATACCAAGAAGCCTGGTATTAATTTCAGGAATATCCATCCAATCGTTAACTAAAACCTGAAATCCACCGGCTTTCATCAGTGCTTCATAATCATAGCTGTCTAATAGAGCAATATCATTATTTCCAAAAACAGCATATTTGCCATAGGGTGCCTGGATCTGATCCAGACCCTGGGAAATACGATCCGGGTTACCTGTGAAATTTTCAGAAGATGAAATGAGGTCTCCGGTGAAAATCACTATATCGGGATTTTGGGCATTTATTTTTTTGACAATCCGGGCTAACTGACTGACACCATATAGTTCACCAAAATGAGTGTCTCCAAAGAAAACAATTTTAAGCGGTTTTTCAATGACTGAACTTTCGAGCTTTTCTGTGGTGACCACAAGCAGGCTCGGTTCAATATATCTGGGATAAATATACATTGCTGATATTAGAATGCCAAATACGATTGTTGTCTTTAGTAAATATTTTAATGCTTTCATGTTTTATGATTGTTGTTTTAACTTCTGTGCTTGATCACTTGTTATTAAAGCATTCACCATTTCATCAATGTCCCCATCCAAAAATGCTTCCAGCTGGTAAACTGTCACACCAATACGATGATCTGAAATACGTCCCTGAGGGAAGTTATAGGTTCGAATCCGTTCACTGCGGTCACCGGTGCCGACCTGACTTTTTCGATTTTCAGCAATTTCACTTTGCTGTTTCTGGGTTTCCACTTCAAGGATTCTGGCTTTTAATATTTTCAAGGCCTTATCTTTGTTCTTCAGCTGGGACTTTTCATCCTGACAGGTGGCTACCATGCCTGTTGGGAGATGGGTAATTCGAACCGCGGAATCTGTGGTATTAACACTTTGTCCGCCATTACCGGATGAGCGGTAAACATCAATTCTTAAATCATTGGGACTGATATCAATTTCAACGTCTTCGGCTTCGGGAAGCACTGCAACGGTAGCGGTTGATGTATGAATACGTCCTCCGGATTCAGTTGTTGGAATACGTTGTACCCGGTGAACCCCACTTTCGTATTTCAGGCGACTGAATGCACCAGTTCCTTCAATGGAAAAAATGATTTCTTTAATCCCGCCAATATCGGGAATGCTGGAACTCAAGATTTCACTTTTCCACCCTTGGCGCTCAGCGTATCGGGTAAACATCCTGAAGAGATCCCCGGCAAAAAGGGCAGCTTCGCTTCCACCGGCTCCGGCACGGACTTCGACAATAACGTTTTTATCATCATTGGGATCCTTTGGCAGTAAAAGGACTCTCAATTCCTCTTCTAATACAATTTTTTGTTCGGTAAGCTCCTGGAGCTCGGCTTCCGCCATTTCCTTAAAATCATTTTCCAATTGTTTGTCAGAAAGCATTTCCCTGGTTTCATCAATACCTCTGAGTGCTGCTGTATACTCATTGTATTTTTCAATGATTGGCTGCATGTGTGATTGCTCTTTCATGAGCTTCCGCCACTGATTCTGATCCCCAATCACTTTTGGATCGCTTATTTTTTCATTTAATTCAGCATATTTTCCTGCTAAAAAGTCTAACTTATCTAACATATTTCTCCTTATTATTTTATTTATCTATTGAATTAACCAAAAATCGGATTAGATCCGAGCCCATTCTTTCCATTCATCAAAGAAAAAAACGGCAAGTGTTCCAGGACCCGAATGGGTTCCAATGGTTGCACCCAAGGTCACTATTTTAAATTTATCCGTATTAAACCGCTTACCGGCAATTTTTACAAAACCGGCAGCTAAATCGGGGTTATCGGCATGACTGATTCCGATGGTCTGCAGATCCATACGATCCCCATGTTCCTCTAAATAGTCTGCCATTTTTTTCAGGAGCTTTTTTTCTCCGCGGATCTTATCGATCTGCTGGAGTTCTCCGGCCTGATTAACTTCCAGCAATGGGTTGATATGAAGCATATTTCCAATGATGGCCGTGCCTTTATTCAATCGGCCGCCGCGATAAAGGTATTGAAGATCGGTTACCGTAAAAACATGCTTCACGTGTTTAATATAGTACTCAATCCGCTTAATGAGTTCGGTCATAGTTTCATTATTATTTGCTGCCTTGGCAACCCCATAAACCGAGAGGCCCAAACCATAGCACACTGCTTTTGTATCAATGACTTCAAAAACAGCTTCCGGATATTTTTCTTTGAGATCCCGTTCTGCTAAAGCCGCTGCCTGATAGGTCCCTGAAAGTCCGCTGGAAAAACAAAGATAAATAAACTCCTGTTTCTCAAGGATTAATTCCTCAAAACGTTTTACAAAATTTCCATAGGGAATCTGGGATGTTTTATATCGCACACCCTTGCGCATATTTTCATAAACCAGTTCAGCGGTAATGTCAATGCCATCCCGATAGGTCTTTTCATCTTCGGTGACATAAACGGGAATTACTTCAATATTAAATGACTGTCGATCTGCTTCCAAGATATCACAGGCAGAATCAGTAATGATTTTAATCGTCATGCTTGGGTTCCCTTCTAAACTTTGTATGATGGATCACCATGCTCATTTCCGATTATTTTACCACAGTTTCTTCTTTTTGTGAAAATAAATCTTCTGCATATTGTTTGGGATCTTTAAAAAGGATTCGCCCTTTGGCTTTCAAATAATCAGTGAGACGCTTGGTTTCTAAATTAATAATGAGTTCATCCGGGAAATCAATGGCATTAAGAACCTTATCGACATAGGGAAAATTGCCAATATCTGATGCAAAATGGGTATCACTGCCAATAATAATGGGCAACTCCAATTCTTTGCAGCGATTAGCAATCCATTCACAGTTTGGCTTTGATCCATGGCGAATAAAAAAGGATCCATTATTAATTTCAATAAGGGTGTTGTGTTTTTTTGCATCCTGGAGAATGGCTTCATAGTCAAGTTCATACTGAGGATTTCCCAAGTGGCAGATAAAATCCACATGGGGATTGGCAATGGCCCCTAATACTGCGCTGGTATTTTCATTTTTTGTTTTTGGTTTAAAGGTTGGGGTGTGCAAAGAGGCTGAGATAATTTCCAGGGACTTTAAATAATCCATGGGAATATCCGTTTTTCCATCAACGTCCATAATATTACTTTCAATTCCTTTTAGTACTTTCACATTATGGATTATACTGGGAATAATCCGGTAATTTGCAAAAAATAATGGTCCGGGAGCTCCAGGCAGCTCTGGCCCATGTTCTGTGAGACAGATCAATTCCAATTTTTTCCTGGCGGCGGCTTCCGCTAATTCTGTTAATGTATTGTAAGCGTGGCCGCAGGCCATGGTGTGTGTGTGTGCATCTAAAACGTAATTACGCATTCATTCTCCCTGATTTTTTTATTTATTATTTCTTTTTTCCGCTTCAAGTTCATTTTGGTGTGCCACTCTGTCACAGAATACCTGGGCAGAATGATAGCCATATTGTTTGGTTCGATTATTAATGGCGGCTGTTTCAATGATACAGGCTAAATTACGGCCACCGGATACGGGGATCATAACTTCTGGTATTTCTATTCCCAGAATGTCCAATTTTTTTTCATCCAGCCCAAGTCGATCGTAGGGAGATCGTTCATCCCAATTTTCCAAACGGATCACCATATCAATTTCCACCACTTGTTTGACGCCTCTGGCGCCATAGAGGGTTTTGATATCTATAATACCAATGCCCCTGATTTCCATAAAATGTTGGAGGAGCAGCGGTGCCGTGCCCATGAGGTGACTATCCCGGATCCGGGTGACTTCAACCACATCATCGGCAATCAGACAATGCCCGCGTTTAACAATTTCCAGCGCTGTTTCACTTTTACCGATGCCACTGGGTCCGGTAATCAGCACGCCCACACCGAAGACCTCAACGAGTACACCATGGAGACTGATCATGGGTGCTGAAATGCGATCAATATAATCGACCAGGTGGTAAAAAAGGGAGGTGGTATGTTCACTGCTTTTTAACAGTGTCCGTTTGTATTTTTTAGCCGCATCCAAAAAGAGAGATACTTCATCCAAATTCCAACACACAATAAAACAAGGGAATTCACAGGCAAAGAAATCATCAATTTTTTGTTTCCTTACTTCCACATCCAAATCCATCAGATAAGCAATTTCAACTTTTCCAATGACTTGAATGCGATTGGCATCAAAATGCTTATAATAACCATGGAGCTGAATCCCCGGTCGGTTAATACCGCTATCGGTTAAATCCAATTCACTGGAGTTATAATAGATTTTTTCCAGACTAAGTTCTCTGCAAAAATCTTCAAGAGTTACTTTTCCATTCATTTTTCCGCGGTCTCTTTTCATTGATTTACTACTTATTAGTTTACTCAAATTATTTTACCTCATCGTTTGATTTTGTAAAAGCTTTTTTCAGATTGTTTGCAAACTTATTCGATTATTTGGAAATAATCGAATACCGCCTGGGTTGTTTTGTCATTCATACCCGGCACTTTCACAAGCTCTTCCCGGGTTGCCTTTTTTATGTTGTCAATTCGTCCAAAATACGCCATTAAAGCCTCCCGTCGTTTTTTCCCTATTCCGGAAATTTCTTCAAGACTGGAAGCAAGCATGCCTTTTTTTCTCAGGATCTGATGATAACCAAGGGTATAACGGTGAACCTCCTCGGATATTTCAAAAAGAAAAATCCCCAGGGGTGTCGCTTTTTTTAAAGGATATTCTTTACCGTTGAAATAAAGTCCCCGGAGGCGATGATGATCATCCTTTACCATCCCGCAAACTGCAATGTCTACCGGATAAAGTGAAACAATCCCTTCAATGGCGGATACATGTCCAACCCCACCATCCACCATAATGATCTCAGGCAACGGCAAAAAGGTGCTTTTCTCTTCGGTTTTCATGGCCCGCTCCATACGTCGAAACACCATTTCCTGCATACTGGCATAATCATTTTGTCCATCAACCGATTTTATTTTAAACCGTCGACAGGCCTTCCGATTTATTTTTCCATCGGTAAAAACCACCATCCCTCCCACATTATTGGTGCCGCTAATATTTGAAATATCATAGGCTTCAATGCGTTCAGGCAATTTTTCCATTCCTAAAAGTTCTGCCAAACCATGAAGTCGACTTTTAGAGTTTTCTTCTTTCTGTCGTTTTTCAAGGAGACGCTGTTTTAAGGCAAGATCAGCATTATCTTCAACCATTTCAAGCATTTTCAGCTTCTGTCCCCGTTGAGGCCTGAGAAGTTCAACTTTTTTCTCTGCCAATTGACTGAGCCACTGGCTAATAGCTGTGCCATCGGCCAGGGTTTCTTTTAAAACTATTTCTTTAGGGATAAAACCACAGTTTGCATAATACTGTTTAACAAAGCTTTCCATAATTTCCGGAAGCCCAACATCTGCAATGCCTTCGACAAAAAGATGATCACTGCCCATCAGCTTTCCTTCTCGCACATGAAAAACCTGGACACAACCGAGATCATCTTCTTGAGCTAAAGCAACAAAGTCCTGATCCTGTTTTGCACTGGAAATGATTTTCTGTTTTTCGGCAATATGCTTGATGCCGGAGATTTGATCTCTTAGCTTAGCGGCTTCTTCATAATCCTGACTAGCGGCAGCAATGTCCATTTTTTCTTTGAGTGTTTTTATTAAATCGAGATGATGGCCATTGAGAATATCCAAAATCTCTCTAATTTCGCTTCCATATTTTTCCTTTGAAACATTTCCCTGGCAAGGTCCCTGACATTGGCCAATGTGATAATTCAGACATGGCCGCCATGATTTCTTTCCGTGAACTACTTGGCGATTACAGGTTTTCATGGGGAAAATTTTTAAAATGGCGTCAATGGTATTTTTCACAGCAAAGGAACTGGTAAACGGTCCGAAATATTTACTCCCATCCTTTTTATGTTCTCTGGTCATCATGATCCTCGGATACTCTTCATTGAGGGTAACCTTGATCCATGGGTAGTTTTTATCATCTTTTAACAGAATATTGTAGCGCGGGCGATGTTTTTTAATAAGGTTGCATTCAAGAATCAGGGCTTCCATTTCAGAGTCGGTGACCATGGTTTCAATTTCCTCAATGTGTGAAACTAAAACCGCGGTTTTAGGTGTTAGATTTTGGGTGGAATGAAAATATTGACGGACACGATTGCGGAGATTAATAGCTTTTCCCACATAAATAATGTCTCCCTGAAGGTTTTTCATCATATAGATCCCAGGACTTTGGGGTAAATCTTTTAATTTATTTATATCATACATACTTTTTCCCCTTAAAGGACTTTATCAAATCTTAAAATTATATTTTTTTAAATTTTTATGTTTATATTGGAATATATTTTGGTATAATAATAACATTAACTATAATTAACATTATAAAGAAAGGAAGTGTTACCGTGTTTGAAAAAACAATCGTTGATGGCCACAATACCCTGATCACCATTGGTAATTTTGAAGTTAAAATTGTTCCAAAAATTTATGGCGGATATACTCTGACAAAAACTATCAAAGATAATCCCTTTAAAATCATTGAGATACGTGAAATACGACTTCCTATTTCAGAAAAAGAAGTTATTAAAGAAGCCACGGAACTTCTAAAGCGCAAATATGAGTCCATTGACTTTAACAAGTATTGTACCATATAAGTCTTGAGTTAAGCTTTTATCCCCTGGTTTTTCCCCATTGGCTCCTAACTAATTTTTAGGAGCCTTTTTCTCAGCAGTTAAAGCTTTCCAGACAGTGATGTCCTGATAATATCCTTTTGATTTTTTTCTTAATACAGATTAATTTTATTAAAACAGTTGACAAATAAACCTTATTGTTGTATTATTGGAAGTAGATTAAAGTGTATTTATTGATTTCACATATTTTTGTAAGTCATTTGCGGTTTAAATGGTTTACAAAAATATGTGTTTTTGTTTTTGCATCAAGATTAATTTTAGAAACAGGAGGTACCAAAAATGAATAATGGTACAGTAAAATGGTTTAACGAGGAAAAAGGTTTTGGTTTTATTTCGATTGATGGTGGCGAAGATGTATTTGTACATTTCTCAGCAATTATCGCAGATGGTCGTAAAAACCTTGTAGAAGGACAACGTGTTACTTTTGACACAGAAAAAACTGACCGTGGCTTACAAGCTACAAACGTTTTTATTGCATAGTTCCTTAAGTATTTAAATAAAAAGCCTGGATATAAAATCCAGGCTTTTTTAATACTCATTTTTCATAAATTTTTCAGCAAACTCCGAAAATATCAATCAATCTTTTTCTTTACTGGGGTTTTAACGCCTTAGCATCTTTCCGTTCCTTTATAAAGGCAATAATCGCCGGTACAACTGAGATCACAATAATCGCAATTAAAACAAAAGAAAAATTATCTTGAATAAAAGGTAAATTCCCAAAGAAATACCCTCCGGCTGTAAATAAGGTTACCCATAGAAATCCGCCTAATATATTATAAGTGATAAACTTCATATAATTCATTTCTCCCATACCGGCTACGAAAGGAACGAAGGTCCTTATGATAGGAATAAACCGTCCAATGACGATGGTCATGGAACCATGCTTTTCATAAAACGTATGTGCTCTGATAATATATTCTTTTTTTATAAATCGCATGTTTTCTTTTTCTAAAATTTTACTTCCAATTTTTTTCCCAATATAATAGTTTACAGTATCACCGATGACTGCAGCTAAGAAAAACACAATAAAAAAAGTATAAACATTCAGTGAACCCATAGCCGCTAAAGCTGCTGATGCAAATATTAAGGAGTCTCCGGGTAAAAATGGTGTAACCACCAATCCTGTTTCACAAAAAACAATAAGAAATAATAACAAATAGGTCCACAACCCATAATTTTGTATGATTCCAAATAAAGATTTATCGAGATTTAGTATAAAGTCAACTGCATAAATGATAGTATTCAACTTTTTTTCCTTTCAATATAAACATAATGGATTCTATATTGATTAAACCCATTAACATGACCAACGACTATTAATTCCAATTTATTATATCTTATTGAACACATTCTTACAACTTTAATAACCAGGTCACTGCTTAAGCTTAATGAATCAGATCATCCCTAAAGTTTTAACTTCACAAAAAAATGCTCTCATAGTCATCCATGAGAGCATTTTTTTGTGATTTATTTAATTTTTATCTTCAGGTGGTTTTGCTTCAGTTTTACAGCCAGAACAACTATCTCCGCCTTTGCAGCCTTCACAGGAAAAATCTCCTGATTTTAATTTCTTAATCTTCTTGTAAATAATATATGCCGCAGCCCCAATAATAAGGCCTGCTAAAATCCATGTTATCATTATTATTCCTTCTTTCCCATTTGACTTTTGACTTCTTTGGGTTTGTTTACCCGAAAATCCGACTTCCTACCTGGTAAATAATCAATGCGACACCATAGGCTAATCCGAGCTGATAGGCCAGTGCAAAGATAAAGTCTTTCCAGTTGCCTAATTCCTTCTTCATGGTGGCAAGAGCGGCCATACAAGGGGACGCTAAAAGCACAAAGATGACAAAACTATAGGCTGACACCGGCGTGAATACCTGGCTTAAAGCTGCGGGGAAACCCCCATTTGCACCTGACAATAAAACGCTCATGGTGCTGATGATCATTTCCTTGGCTGCAACCCCTGTGAGTAAAGCTACCGAAGCTACCCAATTTCCAAATCCCAGAGGGATAAAGATTGGGGCAATGATCTTGCCAAAGCTGGCAAGCATACTTTGATCTGGGGATTGAACCGGCTGGAATCCAAAGGTATAGCTTTGTAAAAACCAAAGAACCACAGAGGCTGCAAATATAATGGTTCCTGCCCGAATAAGGAATTCCTTAATCCGCTGCCAAACCTGGGTAACGGTATTTTTTAATTTTGGTAAACGCAGTGGCGGAATCTCAAGGAGATAGCCGGAGTCAGCTCCCTTAAACCAGGTTTTTGAAAGAATAAATCCTGAAACAAAAACTGTAAAAAGGCTGACAATGTACAGTGAAAAGACGAGGAAGGTTTGGTTAGCTGTGAAAAACACCGAGGCCAAGAGCACATAAATGGGCATTTTAGCACCACATGAAATAAATGGCGTCAAAACAGCTGTGAGCTTACGTTCCCGTTCATTTTCCAGGGTCCGTGTTGCCATAATGCCGGGAACCGAACAACCCAGGCCCACAACCATGGGGATAAAGGATTTTCCCGAAAGACCAAACCGTCGAAAAACACGATCCATCATAAAGGCAACCCTTGCCATATAACCGCTGTCTTCTAAAATCGAAATGAAAATAAAGAGGACAATTAATTGAGGCACAAAGGTTAAAACCGCCCCGACTCCTGTAATCACCCCATCGGTAATCATTGAAATAAGCCAGCTGGCAGCTCCGAGATTTACCAAGATTTGGGCGACATTGACAATGAGAACCTCATTGATAAACCATTCAATGGCTCCAAACGTATATGCTCCGACCAGAGTAATGGAAACATAGTAAATAATAAACATAAAGAGAAAAAAGATGGGTAAGGCTGCATAGCGGTTCATCAGCACTTTATCCAGTTTTCCCTGAAAATCAATGGTGTTTTCGCGAACTATTTTAGTCGCTTTTTCAACACTCTCTGTAATAAAGCGATAGCGATAATCGGCAATGGCGCTATCCACATCATGTCCTGAAAAGCTTTCGATTTTCTTTCGGGTTTCATAAATGTCTTCTAACAATCCAAAACTCTCATGGATTTTGGAAAGCACCTCTTCGTCCTTTTCAATCAGCTTAATACTTCGAAACGCCATCGGATAATGCTCTAAAATATGGGGGTATTTCCCTTGAAGCAGCTCATCAAATTCTTTGAGAATGGCTGCGATTTCCCGGGGGAAAATCTTTGGCATTTCCCGTTTTTTCGGATGTTTGATATTTTCTGTCACCATTTGAATCAGTTCATCGATGCCGGTTTCTTTTTGGGCGGATATTTCTATAAAAGGAAACCCGAAGGAATCTTTTAAAGACTCGATATCCAGGGAAATTCCTTTTTTTTCCACCACATCCATCATATTAAGGGCCCCAATCATGGGACAATCCAGTTCCATAAGCTGAGTGCTGAGATAAAGATTTCGTTCGATATTAGAGGCATCTATAATATTAATAATGAGATCCGGAGTATCTTCCAATAAATAATTACGGGAAACAATTTCATCCATGGAATAAGGTGCCAGGGAATAAATCCCCGGAAGATCAACCAGGGTTATATTCTCTGAGGTGTTTTTTAGATCTCCTTCTTTTTTTTCTACCGTCACTCCTGGCCAGTTCCCTACATAGAGATTACTGCCGGTGAGGCAATTAAATAGTGTGGTTTTTCCTGAATTAGGATTTCCAACCAATGCGACCTTATATTTCATACATTCCTCATTTTCTCTATGTGCAATTGTTCGACTGTTTCAAAAAACTAAACCACCCATAAAGGTGGTCCAAGACTGTTAATAAACTCAAAGCAACTTAAATCATAATAATATTTTGAGCGTCTTTTTTTCTGAGACTTAAAGCATATCCTCGCAGCCGGACCTCAATGGGATCCCCAAAGGGTGCTGTTTTATTAACCTCAATTTCAACTCCGGGTGTAACACCCATATCCATCAGTTTACGTCGCATTATACCTTCTACGACAATAGAATCAACACAGGCTTTCTGGCCCGGTCTTAAATCTTTTAAAGTGAACAAAACTAACACCTTCTTTCTCGGATCGTTATAATCGTTAAAAATTGTTTAAAATCAACGACCTTTACTCATCTTCATTTGCTATCTTTATTATACTTTAATTGAAAATCATTGTCAATTAGAATTTTTCTTCCTTAGATTTGGTTAAGTTTTTTAACCGCTAAAAAGCATGAAGGGTGTCAGATAGACATCCTTCATGCTTTTTTTCTAATGCAATATTTTTTTTAAGTACTGACCTGTGTAAGACTCGCTTACTTCGGCAATTTCTTCGGGAGTACCAATGGCTACAATGGTACCGCCTCCGTCTCCCCCCTCTGGGCCTAAATCAATAATGTGATCAGCCACTTTAATCATGTCCAACTGATGTTCAATCACCACAACGGTACTGCCACTGTCTGCCAGTCGCTGAAGTACTGTAATGAGACGGTCGATATCTGCCATATGCAGCCCGGTGGTTGGTTCATCCAGGATATACAAGGTCTTTCCGGTGTTTCTCTTGCTTAATTCGGTTGCCAGCTTAATGCGCTGGGCTTCCCCACCGGATAATTGGGTTGAGGGTTGTCCCAGCTTCACATAGCTCAGCCCCACATCATAGAGGGTTTGAAGCTTTTCATTAATTTTTGGAATGTTTTCAAAAAATGCCAGCGCCTCTTCAACGGTCATTTCTAAAATATCCGCTATATTTTTACCTTTATATTTGACCTCAAGTGTTTCCCGGTTGTACCGCCTGCCTCCGCAAATTTCACAGGGAACATAAACATCCGGAAGGAAATGCATTTCGATTTTCAGAATACCATCGCCGCTGCATTTTTCACAACGTCCCCCTTTAACATTAAAGCTGAAACGTCCCTTTTGGTAACCTCGGGTTTTTGCTTCTGGTGTTTTTGCAAAAAGATCGCGAATTAAATCAAAAACACCGGTATAGGTGGCGGGATTGGACCTCGGGGTTCTGCCAATAGGGGATTGGTCAATGTCAATGACCTTGTCAATGGCCTCAACCCCTTGAATACTTTTATATTTTCCGGGCTTTTTAAAACTGTGATAGAGCTTTTGGGAAATACCCTTGTATAAGATTTCGTTAACAAGTGTGCTCTTACCGGAACCTGAAACTCCGGTAACACAGATGAATTTCCCCATGGGGAAATCCACATCAATATTTTTTAAATTGTTTGCTTTGGCACCTTTGACGATTAAGGAACCCCCGGTTCCTTCCCGGCGTGTTTTGGGAATAGGGATTTTCTTTTGACCACTGAGATATTGGCCGGTAATGGATTCAGGGACTGCCATGATTTCCTCGATGGTACCTGTGGCAACCACTTCGCCGCCATGTACTCCTGGGCCAGGACCAATGTCAACAATATAATCCGCTTCTTCCATGGTTTCCTGGTCATGTTCCACAACAATAAGAGTGTTACCCAAATTGGTGAGCTGCCGCAGGGTTCCCAGCAGCTTTTGGTTATCTCGCTGATGCAATCCAATGCTGGGTTCATCCAGAACATATAAAACCCCTACTAATCCGGAACCGATTTGGGTTGCCAGACGAATTCTTTGGGATTCCCCTCCGGATAAGGTTCCTGAATTTCTGGAAAGTGTCAGATAATCCAGACCAACATTATGCAGAAAGTTAAGCCGGGCATTAATTTCAATGAAAATGGCGTCCCCTATCATTTTTTCTCTGGGCGTTATGTCCAATTCTTTAAAAAGTCTGATCAGGTTAGTCACTGACATATCCGTTAATTCAATGATGTTTTTTCCGTGAAATGTCACCGCTAGACTGATTGGGTTCAGTCGTTTTCCATTGCATTTTGGACATGGAATTTCAGACATATACCGCTCGATGAGGTTACGCATTCGTTCCGAGGCAGTTTCCAGATAACGCCGTTCCATATTTTTCACCAAGCCTTCAAAGGTAGAAGAATAGGTGCCGGAAAATTTACCTTCATAGGCAATTTCAAGAATCTCGTCACTTCCATATAGAAGTGCATCTAAAAAAGCTTCAGGTGCATTTTCAAGGGGTTCATTCATTGAAAAACGGTACTTTTCTGCCAATGCCCGAATCAGATTCACATAATATTTTGAATCATTTTTTAATCCAAAGAATTTAACAGCGCCATTGGTAATGGACAGACTTTTATCTGGAATTAATAGGTCCGGGTCAATCTCCCGGTGAAAACCCAGGCCATGACATTCGGGGCACATACCAAAAGGATTATTGAAAGAAAATGTTTTTGGTTCCAATACATCCATGGCAATGCCGCAATCGGCACAGGATAACTTTTCACTGAAAAGCTGACGTTCTCCGTCAATAACGTCAGAAATCACCAGACCCCCGGAAATCTTCAAAGCGGTTTCCAACGAATCCGTCAGTCGTTTCCCAATACCTTCCTTGGAAACCAGACGATCTACAACAACGTCAATGGTGTGTTTTTTATTTTTATCAAGCTCAATCTCATCCGTAACCTCCATGGGTTCACCATCCACAATGATCCGGACAAAGCCTTCTTTTTTAATAAAATCAATGGTTTTTTTATGCTGACCCTTTTCGCTTCTCACAACCGGTGACAGAATCTGGAATTTTGTTTTTTCAGGAAGTGCCAGAAGCACATCCACAATCTGATCCACCGACTGAGATTCAACTAACTTACCGCATTTGGGACAGTGAGGAATACCAACCCGGGCATAGAGCAGTCGCAAATAATCGTATATTTCGGTAACCGTACCCACCGTGGACCGTGGGTTACGATTGGTTGTTTTCTGGTCAATGGAAATTGCCGGAGATAATCCATCAATACTTTCCACATTGGGTTTTTGGGTTTGGCCCAGAAATTGCCGTGCATAGGAGGAAAGTGATTCGACGTAACGGCGTTGTCCTTCTGCATAAATCGTGTCAAAGGCCAGAGATGATTTCCCTGACCCGCTCAGTCCGGTTAATACCACCAGCTGCTCCCGGGGTATTTTCAGACTGATATTTTTTAAATTGTGCTCTTTAGCACCTTTGATATCAATATATTTCATGGTTCTCCTTTGAACTGGGACCTTTAATTTCTTCTCTTTTTCAACTGAAGGATTTCATCCCGAATCTTTGCAGCCCGCTCAAATTCCAGGGCTTGGGCGGCGGCTAACATCTCAACCTCTAGGGTCATGATTTTAGCTTCCGATTCAAAGGTTGCATCCTCAATGACATAATCTTCCTGACCTTCGGCAACCTTGGTGGCTTCAATGATATCACGAATTCCTTTTTTTACTGATCTGGGAATAATATGATGCTCGGTGTTATAGGCTGTCTGAATGGTACGCCGACGGTTGGTTTCACCAATGGCTCTTTCCATGGATGGCGTGATTTTATCTGCATACATTATAACATGCCCTTCAAGGTTTCGTGCTGCTCGGCCAATGGTTTGAATCAGTGATGTTTCAGATCTCAGAAATCCTTCCTTGTCCGCATCCAGGATGGCGACTAAACCAACCTCTGGCAGGTCAAGGCCTTCACGAAGAAGGTTGATTCCAACGAGGACATCAAAAATACCTAAACGCAGATCTCTGAGGATCTTCATGCGTTCAATGGTATCAATATCCGAATGCAGATAGTTCACCTTGACCCCATTTTCTTTGAGATACAAACTAAGATCTTCTGCCATTCTTTTTGTTAAGGTGGTGACCAATACCCGGTTTCCCTGATCGGTGGTTCTGTGGATTTCTCCCAGCAGATCATCAATTTGTCCGGTGATTGGCCGAACCGTAATTTCTGGGTCAATGAGCCCGGTTGGTCGGATAATCTGTTCCACGGTTTGCTGACTGTGTTCATTTTCATAGGCTCTGGGGGTGGCGGTGGTAAAAACGATTTGATTGATTTTACCTTCGAATTCCTGAAAATTCAGGGGTCGGTTATCATAGGCCGACGGCATACGAAACCCATAATCCACCAGGTTGCGCTTTCGAGCCTTATCCCCGGCAAACATGCCGCCAATCTGCGGAATGGACACATGGGATTCATCGGCAATCATTAGAAAATCCTTTGGAAAATAATCGATGAGGGTATAGGGAGGTGAGCCTGGCGGCAGCCCATTAATATAACGGGTATAGTTTTCAATGCCGTTGCAGTATCCCATTTCCCTGAGCATTTCGATATCATAATTTGTTCTCTGGAGAATCCGCTGGGCTTCCACCAGTTGGTTATTGTTGGTATACTCATCATACCTGAGTCGTAATTCTTGTTGGATCCCACCAATGGCCCGTTCCAGATTTTCCGGGGTGGTGGTGTAATGGGATGCCGGAAATATCGATACATGGTTGAGTTCCCCATAAATTTCTCCGGTAAGGGTATTTATTTCTGTGATCCGTTCGATTTCATCGCCAAAGAACTCTAATCGGATGGCTTTTTCCGAAGAGGATGCCGGAAATACTTCTAAAACATCTCCACGGACACGAAAATTATTTCGCTCAAAAGCAATATCGTTTCTTGTGTACTGAATGTCTACCAGCTTTCTGATAATGGCATCCCGGTCTTTTTCCATTCCCGGCCGAAGGGATAGCACTAAATTCTCATAGTCAATGGGACTTCCAAGGCCATAGATACAGGACACACTGGCCACGACAATCACATCTCGGCGTTCAAACAGCGAGGCGGTGGCTGAATGGCGAAGTTTGTCAATTTCGTCATTAATGGAGGAATCTTTTTCAATAAATAAATCCGAATGAGGCACATAGGCCTCTGGTTGGTAATAATCATAATAGCTGACAAAGTATTCCACTGCGTTATCTGGGAAAAAGCTACGAAACTCGTTAGTGAGCTGAGCTGCCAGGGTTTTATTGTGGGCAATCACCAGGGTTGGTTTTTGGACGGCCTCAATGACCTTTGCCATGGTATAGGTTTTTCCTGAACCGGTGACCCCCAGTAATGTTTGGAATTTCAGACCATCCTCAATTCCCTTGCTTATTTTTTTTATGGCTTGTTTCTGGTCACCTTTCGGTTCATATTCAGAAACAACCTTAAATGGTTTTATCATTGGTTTTTCCACGATGTACCTCCAACTTGAATAATTGAACATTCGTTCTATTATTCTATCACAGGTTTTTTCTTAACACAATAGAATAGAATTTTTCAAAATAAGTTCTTAAGGAATACCCAAGGCTAATTAAAAAAAAGCATGCCGCTAAGGACATGCTTCTAAGTTTATTGCTGACCATTTCCTAAGGTTTCAAGGGATTTTTGCAATTGAACATCCTCTGCATCTGTGAAAACATTGTTTTTCATAAAGTCGTTGGCTTCAATGACCACATTGGGTTCAAGTCCCTTTTTATTGATACTGTTGCCATTAGGGGTAAAATATTCTGAATTCGTGACCTTAAATCCGCCGCCATCCTTAATGCCGATGACTTCCTGAACAATTCCTTTACCATAGGATTTTGTTCCGACCAGGGTTGCCGCTCCGGTATCCTGAAGAGCACCTGCCAATATTTCCGCAGAACTGGCAGAACCGCCATCAATTAAAACAACCATGGGAAGTTGTAAGCTCTGGGTGTCGTCTGAATTATAATCCGTTCGCTTTCCTGCTTTATCTACTGTATAGACAACAGTTGTTTTCCCCAATAAACGATCGGCAATGGACACCGCTTCATTAACGCCGCCACCAGGGTTCCCGCGAAGATCAATGACCAGTCCCTTAATGTTTTGGGCTAATAATGCATCCAGTTGAGTCTTGAAATCAGTGGTTGTGTTATTAGTAAATTCACTGATTTGAATGTATCCTGTATTCCCAATCATTCGTGAATCAACGGTTTTTGCTTCAATGGCTTTCCTTGTCAAGGTAAGATCAATGATTTCATCCCCTCTGGCAATGGACAAATCCACCGTAGTATCCGCCGGTCCTTTAACCCGCATGACCACTTCTTCAGATCCCAAAGTACTCACATCTTCTCCGTTGACCTTGATGATTTTATCACCGGTTTTGATGCCGGCTTCATCTGCAGGGGTTCCTTTTTGAGGTGTAATCACCGTGGTAAATCCATTTGCATCCTCTGTGACAACAATGCCAACCCCTTCATAAACTCCAGTGGCTGATTCCATATAGGTTTTAAATTCCTTACTTGTAAAATAAGTACTATAGGGATCGTTCAGACTACCAAACATGCCTTTAATGGCACCTTCCATAAGGGTTTCATCATCCACATTTTTGTAATATTCTGCGCCAATTTGCTTTTTTAATTCCAATAACTTATTAATGCCGTTTGCAGTCTCCTTACTATCCGCATTTATGATTACTTTATTCCCAAGAATGAGATCTCCGGCATTGGTAAAAATAAAGGTAAGCATATTTGACACAATCAATAATACAAATACAAGAATAATCCATCTTTTTTGATTATTGTTTTCCATAATCCTCCAATAATACCCATTGTTTTTTTATTTTTTGCAAAATAGAACAGGAGAAAAGAATCACGATTCTCTTCTCCTGTTCTTTAAAGCTTATTGTACAGTTAAAATCTTAAAATACTCCAAAAGGATCAACGAAGCCTCCACCGGAAATCACACCAAAATGTAAATGCGGTCCAGTAGAATTTCCAGTTGAGCCAACAGCTCCAAGTAAATCTCCCTGGTTAACTGTTTGTCCGGTGGATACAGAAATTGAACTTAGGTGACCATAATAAGCCTGGATGCCATTTCCTAAATCGATGATGACACAATTACCATAACCACCATTCCAACCGGCTGATAAAACCTGGGCGTTTCCCATGGCTAAAACAGGTGTTCCAGTGGATGCGCCAATATCAACGCCTTCATGGTATCCGGTATAGGGATCTGTACGAGGTCCAAAGGGGCTTGTAATACTGCCGCCACAAGGCCAAGTATAGGAACCAGAGGGTACAAAGGATGTACTACCGCCGGTGGTAGATCCACCAGCAGCACTACTGGCTGCGTTCTGTTGGGCCATGAGTGCTTGAATCTGTGATTGGAGACTTGATGCTTCAGCTGATTCAGCATCAAGCTTAGACTGAGCTTCTCCTAAAATGGCCTGGTTCTGAGCAAGAAGCTGATCCTTCTGTGCTTTAACCTCTTGTTGTTGGTTCAAAGCTGTTTCCTGTTCTGTTTTTTTACTAACCGTTGCTAAACGATCCGCTTCAATACTTTTCTTTTTTTCATCTATAACTTTTTTTGTATCTTCTAGAGCTGTTAGGGCTTCCTTATCGGATTCTATAATATAGCGAGACATATCTACTTTCGTTACAAAGTCTGCAAAATCTGATGATGTGAATAAGAATTCCAGCATGCTTCCGTTCCCATACATGTACATGGTTCGAACACGTTCGTTCATAGCAGCTTCCTGTTCCAGGCGTTTTGCTTCTGCGATATCCAATTCCTGTTGGGTTTTAGCAATGTTTGCTTCCAATGCGGCAATTTCACCATTGATGCCATCAATCACACCCGTAATCCGATTCATTTCATCATTGGCTTTACCTATTTCAGTTTCAATCCCCGCAATGGTATTTTGGGTCGTATCTACCTGATATTGAGCATCCGCCTTTTTTTGATTACTTTCTGCCAGTTGGTCTGAAAGCGATGCCGCATTAGCCGGAGCAATGACAATACTCAAAGCGATAACCCCTACCAGGACAGCCGTTACTATTTTTCTTTTTATCATATCAAAATTTCTCCCTTTGTTTCTTATGAAAACTGATTGTTTTTTGCCTATACATCTAAGAATTTACGTATTGCAAAGACACTGCCAACAGCACCAATAAATCCTCCATAAATCAAGAAGAAAAACACCAACTGGGTCATAACAACATCTGGGGATGCCAATGACGCACCCACTGGAAGGAAAAGATTGCCACCTACAAGACCTAATATATAATAGTAGGCAATCCGAATGATCAGAAATGCAACCACCGATCCCATTAAACCCAAAAATGTTCCTTCAAGAATAAACGGGGCTCGGATATAAGCATTGGTTGCACCCACGTATTTCATAATGCCAATTTCTCTACGTCTGGCAAAAACGGTGAGCTTAATGGTGTTATATATAATGAAAATAGAGATTACTGAAAGCACCCCTAAAACAACGATGCTTAAAGTATTGGTAAATTTATTAAAGGTCACCAGTGCATCAACATATTCTTGTCCATAACGGACGTATTCAACCCCATTATCCTTAAATGTCATTGCCAGGGTCTGAACCGCTTGAAAATCTTTGGGATCTTTCAACCTGATGATAAAAGATGCCGGCATTGGGTTATTCTGTGAATTATAACCGCTTAACAGTGGTGCATAGTCTTGTAAACTTACCGTAAATTTGTCCAGAGCTTCCTGGGCACTTTCGAAATTAACGGATTCAATCAATGAACTGTTTTTAAGGGCATCTTCAATGGTCGACTTTTGAGCTTCAGTGTAACCTGATTGCAGAAAAATCTTAAGTTCCAACTTGGATTCTACATCCTTTGTAACTGACTGGACGTTAATCGTCAGAATTAGAAATATTCCTAATATGATAAGGGCTGCAATAACCGATAATACTGATGCTACACTCATCAAATTATTTCGTTCAATACTTTTTAATGTATCCCTGATGACATTATGGGGCATGGTCTTTAGTGAACTAAACTTCATAGCCATACCTCCCTGTGGCATCATCTACCTTAAGGATACCATCTTCCAGGGTTAAAACTCGTTTTTTCATTTTATCAACAATTTCCCGATCATGGGTTACCACGACCACAGTTGTTCCGCGACGATTAATTTCCTCTAAAATACAAATGATTTCATAGGAAGTTTCCGGGTCAAGATTTCCGGTAGGTTCATCACAAATAAGAATGGTTGGATTATTAATAATCGCCCGGGCAATGACCACCCGCTGTTGCTCTCCACCTGAAAGCTCATGGGGATAATGGTTGATCCGGTGCGAAAGCCCAACCATATCCAAAGCTAGTGGTACTCGTTTCTGAATTTGTTTTTCTGGTTTTCCGATGATCTCCATTGCATAAGCTACGTTCTCATATACGCTTTTATTTTCCAGAAGCCTGAAATCCTGAAATACAATACCCATTTTACGTCGCAAATATGGAATCTCTTTTTTAGAAAGGTTAGCCACATTATAATTGTTTATATAAATCGACCCTTTTGTCGCTTCAATTTCTCTTAAAAGAAGCTTAATAAAAGTGGACTTGCCAGCGCCACTCCGACCAACAAGGAAAACAAATTCTCCTTTGTCAATAAACAAACTGACATCCTTAAGTGCATCACTCGTATTCTTTTCAAAACTTTTAGTTACATTTTTAAATTCAATCATATATTACCTCTGTTCTCGAGATTTATATCAGTTTTATAAAAAACATCAAAGCATCTCAATCTATTTGTTTTCGTTACATACTTTTTACATGTTTCTGAACCATTATCATTACATTATTTCAAATTCAAGTTTTTTGTATTCAGCAGGCTAATACTCAGTTTTTTGGACCCATTCTTCAGCTATTCTAATACTTCCTAACTTACTGAACTTATTTTAACATACTTTATTAGTAATTTCATTAAAAATATAATATAATTGTAACAAATGTAACTTTATTTTTTCATTCAATAAAAAAAGAGAAAAGTCGTATTCTCAGAAGAATACTTTTTTCTCTTTTTTTATTTCAAGCTTTTATTTTTTAGAAATAAGTGTATGGGTCAACGGCTGAACCGTAAACTCGCATTTCAAAATGCAAATGAGCTCCTGTGGAATTTCCAGTACTGCCTACGGCACCTACGGTTTGTCCACTGCTAATGGATTCTCCCTGGGATACATATATGGCACTCATATGAGCGTAAAGTGCGGAAACACCATTGCCAAGATCGACTATGACACAATTTCCGTAACCGCCATTAGATCCAGCTGATATAACAACGCCATTTCCTGCTGCTGCAATTGGTGTTCCGGTAGAAGCACCAATATCTACGCCGGAATGGAAGCGTGTACTGCCTGGAGCCATTGGGTCATCCCGATAACCAAAAGGACTGGTAATACTACCGCCACAAGGCCATTGGTAGGAACCTGAATTACTGGGTGGTGAAACTGTATCAGAGTTTCCACTGCTTTCATTTCCACTGGTATCTCCAGTATTATTGTTGTCGATGGCACCACCATTGTTTTGATCATTATTAACTGCCGCCTGTTCTTGTTGTGCTGCTTTATCTGCTGCTGCTTGTTCGGCTGCAGCTGCCTGTTGTGCATAGTAAGCCTGAATTTGGCCTTCAATGTCGGCTGAAGTTGCAGCCTCGGCATCCTCTATGGCTTTATACTGGGTGAGCACTGTTTGGTTTTGGGCAAGCAGCTGATCTTTTTGGACTTTGACACTTTCCTGGTCGCTCAATGCCTGTTCTTCTTGGGCAACTTTTGCCACTGTTTTTAATTTATCCGCTTCAATGCTCTGTTTTTTCTCATCAATTACTTTTTTCGTTTCGTCAAGAGCTTTTAAAGAACTTTTATCTGCTTCGATAATATAACGGGACATATCAAGCTTTGTTGCAAAATCCGAGAAATCGGTGGAGGTAAATAAGAATTCCATAATACTTCCGTTACCATACATATACATGGTACGGACACGATCACTCATTGCCCCTTCCTGTTCAAGTCGTTTTGCTTCTGCTATTCCTAATTCTTCCTGGGTCTTGGCAATATTTGCTTCTAAACCTGCGACTTCTGTATTAATAGAATCAATGACACCACTGATTCTATTGACTTCATCATTTACTTTATTAATCTCAGTCTCAATGCCCGTAATGGTATTTTGAGTCATATCAACCTGATATTTAGCTTCTGTTTGACGTGCATTACTATCTGTTAATTGTTGGGAAAGAGTAGCGCCATATACGGGAGCCACTGCTAAAGTGAAAACCAATGTTCCGGCAACGAGTCCTGAAATTATTCTTTGCTTATTCATTTTTTCCTTTTATCCCCTTATTTATTAAAATTTAGGATGATTTACTATACTATTTTTGTAACAATTGTATTATAGCATAAGATGGCTCTAATTAATACAGAAAAAACATCTAAATTGCAAAATTTTTATCCAATTAATATCGGAAATTGTTCGGATTTTTGATTTATGCCATAATTAAATGAATAAAAATGAAAGGTTTATTAAATTCATAACAAACCCTTCTTTTTTGTATCATTATTAAATTATTTAATGCCGGTTTTTAACTTTTCCACCATGTCAAGATGTTCCCATGGAAGATCAATATCGGTTCGTCCAAAATGCCCATAGGCAGCAGTTTGTTTATAAATAGGAGCTCTCAGATGAAGGTTTTCTATAATTGCGGCTGGTCGCAGATCAAAATGTTTTTCGATAAGTTCCACAATTTTGTCTTCAGGTATTTTTCCAGTATCAAAAGTTTCCACATAAATGGAAACGGGCTTGGCAACACCAATGGCATAGGCCAGTTCAACCTCGCATTTATCCGCTAATCCTGCAGCGACAATGTTTTTGGCAACGTGACGCGCGGCATAGGCTCCGGATCGATCTACTTTTGTGGGATCTTTGCCTGAAAAGGCACCTCCGCCATGACGGCCAGAACCACCATAGGTATCCACAATAATTTTTCGACCGGTAAGACCGGCGTCACCCTGAGGGCCGCCAATCACAAATCGACCGGTTGGATTAATGAAATATTTTGTATCAGCATCTAAAAACGAAGGATCAATCACTGCCTTAATGACCTTTTCAATAATATCCTTTCGAATGGTTTCCGTGCTTACCGATGCACAATGCTGGGTAGAAATAACCACGGTATCAATCCGGGTGGGAACCCCGTCATTGTATTCAACGGTTACCTGGGTTTTTCCGTCCGGGCGCAGGTAATCGACCAATCCCTGTTTTCGAATATCGGAAAGACGTTTTGCAAGCTTATGGGCTAACGAAATGGGAAGGGGCATGAATTCAGGGGTTTCGTTACAGGCATAGCCAAACATCATTCCCTGGTCTCCTGCACCAATAGCCAATGCTTTTTCTGTCAAGTGACCTTCTTTTGATTCCAGGGCTTCATTGACACCCATGGCAATATCCGGTGACTGTTCATCAATGGCAAGAAGAACTGCACAGGTATCACAGTCAAAACCATATTTTGCACGGTCATAACCAATTTCTCTCACGGTTTCTCGTACCAGCTTTGAAATATCAACATAACAATCGGTGGTAATTTCCCCACCGACAAGAACCAATCCGGTTGTGGCCATGGTTTCGCAAGCGACCCGGGCCATAGGATCCTTTTCAAGAATAGCATCCAGAATGGCATCGGAAATCTGATCACACATCTTATCAGGATGCCCTTCGGTTACTGATTCAGATGTAAACAATTTTTTCATAATTTTTTCTCCTTCTGTAATTTCTGTAATGTCTATTTACCTGATAATCAAAAGAAAACCTCGTCAATTGACGAGGTTAATGTTTTCCATTAAATCCCATCATTGCGAAATAAATTCGCAGGTATTGGCACCATGCTTTCGCTGGTTGCCGGGTTTCATCGGGCCTGTCCCTCCACCTCTCTGGATAGGTAAATATTCAGTTACTTTTATTCAAATGATACACTTCAACACTGCATTTGTCAAGGGCACTGATTTTTTTTAAGTTTTTTTGGCCAGATTAATGTTTTTTGTATTCTTTTATAAAACTTCACAGCCATTTGAAGTAATGACCACGTCATCTTCAATGCGAATGCCCAGTCCGAGTTCGTTTATGTAAAGCCCCGGCTCCACGGTCATTACCATTCCCGGTGCCAGAACTAAATCCCCTTCCGGTCGCAAATCGTGGGTATCAAGACCAAGAGGATGGCCAATGCCATGATAATAAAACTCACTAATATCTCCATTTTTAGGAATAAACCCTGCCTGACAGCATTTATCCAGAAACAATGCTTTTGTTAATTCCTGGAGGTCTTTCATGACTGCCCCTGGTTTATAGGCATTAATTAATTCTTTTTGTACCGATTCAACAATGTTCCAGGCTTTTTCATGGGTACCTGTCATTTCACCACTCACCGGGATTGTCCGGCTAATATCTCCGCAATAACCCTGGACCCTGGCTCCCAGATCAAAGAGAATAAGTTCTCCTGGTTTTGTTTGTGATCGGTTTGATACATAATGAAGAATGGTGGCATTTTTCCCTGTAGCTGCGATAGTTTCAAAGGCAAGTCCGTCAGCCCCTTGTTTTTTTACCCAATATTCAAAAAGGGCTGCACATTCATATTCAAAAACCCCTGGTTTTAATTCTGAGACCATTTCTTTGAAAGCTTTTTTTGTAATGACGTTAGCTTTTTTAATCATGATCACTTCTTCCGGAGTTTTAATGATTCTCATCTTTGAAAACTGTGGATGCAGATCTTTCAGCGCACAATTTTTTAGAAGCAATTTCATGTCGTCATCTTCGGTTTTAAAGCTTTGATGGTTGGGAACTTTAAAATCAAAGTAAAGAATCCTACTTTTTTCTGAACAGTCCATTTCTTTCGGCAACTCCTTAATATAATGTATTTCATTAATGCCTGAAAGGATTTCTGCCTCGATCTTGTTTATCTTTTTGCCAACCCATTTTTCTTTTTCCAGATCAGCCTCTTCAATAAATAATTTTTCAGTAATCACTCCCTGGCTGTTTTTTATTAAAACAAGCACTACCTCCGGCTCGGTAATTCCGGTGAGATAGTAAAAATTATTATTGGCGTGAAACGGATAATTCGCATCCGCCGTCATGGATATTTCTCTTCCTGAATAAACAATTGCCATACTGTTGTCTTCCAGAAAACCTCCAATATTCTTTCGTTTTTCTCTATAAAACTCCTGTGATAAAGCCATTTTTTTACTCCTAATCGTAATTGAGAATTGATAATGATCATAATTGTGAATCAATTTTTGAAAAAGCCATTAAATTAATCATTGTCTAGTGTATAAAAAGATAATCTCCTTTTATTCTTTCAATATAAATGTTAAAATAATAATGACACATTACTCAAGTTTACATTGTACCCTTTATGGGGTGTTTTTGGCAAGCAGTGTGTCTTATCATAAAAAGCACTTCAGGAGAAAACTACATGAAAAAAATTCTTGGCTCCCTAAGACGCGGGGTTGAAAAATTTGAAATGATAAAACCCGGGGATCATATTGCCATTTGTCTTTCCGGGGGTAAAGACAGCACCGCCCTTTTGGTTGCCATGAAACGCTTTCAACACTTCTCTCCCGTTCCCTTTGAACTTGAAGGCATTACCCTGGATATGGGCTTTGGCGGTATGGATCTCACTCCTTTGGCGGATTTATGCGCCAAACTGGATGTCCCTTATACCATTAAAAAGACAAACATTGGTCCCATTGTTTTTGAAGAGCGTCAGGAAAAAAACCCGTGTTCTCTTTGTGCACGTATGAAACGCGGAGCCCTTCATGACCTGGCTATTGAAAAGGGCTGCCGAACCGTTGCACTTGGCCACCATGCTGATGATGCCATTGAGACCTTTTTCCTAAGTCTCTTTTACGAAGGACGGATTAGCACCTTTGCTCCGGTGACCTACCTTGATCGGAAGAATATCACAGTAATTCGCCCCTTAATTTTTGTTAGAGAACGTGATATTATTAACGACCCTGAAATGAAAAACCTTCCGGTGATTCAAAGCACCTGTCCTGCCAATGGGTTTACCAAGCGTGAGGATATGAAAAACATGATTAAGGAACTCCGTAAAACCATGCCGGATATGGACGACCGTGTTTTAGGTGCCATTCAAAACAAAGAGCAATGTCATCTTTGGTTTTAAAAATTCACTCACCGTTAGGTGAACTCAAAACTTAGAAAGAAGGTATAAAATGAATGAAAAAATTCTTGTGGTTGATGATGAATCAGCCATTGTTGATCTAATAAAGTTAGAATTGGAATTTGAAGGTTATCAGGTTGAAACAGCCTATGATGGTATGGAAGCTGTGGAAAAGGCCTTGGCCACTCACCCTGATCTAATTATTTTAGATATTATGCTTCCTAAAAAAAATGGCTACGACGTGTGTCGTGAGCTTGCCCCACAATTAGGGGTTCCCATCATTCTTCTCACAGCAAAAACTGACATCATTGATAAAGTTTTAGGCCTAGAATTAGGTGCGGATGATTTTATTACTAAGCCTTTCGATAATCGTGAACTTTTAGCCCGAATCAAAGCTCACCTAAGACGTTCAAAAACTAAAATAGAACCTAAAAAGCAGGAAACACTTCTAAAAAATGGAGATTTGAGCATTTATTCTGACGAGCGCATGGTATTGCTCAAGGAACAGGAAATCCATTTAACCCCAAAAGAATTTGAGCTTCTTTTTCTTCTTGCTTCAAATTTGGAACAGGTTTTTCCACGGGATGCACTGTTGGAAAAAATATGGGGTTATGACTATTATGGTGATACTCGAACGGTTGATATGCATGTCCAAAGAATTCGACGAAAAATTGATACCAATGGCAATAAGTATATTCAAACTGTTTTTGGAATTGGATATAAAATGAGGAAACTTTAATGCAACTGAGTTACCGAAACCGGATGATCATTTACAACATTGTACTTTTTGCTTTTGCATTTCTCATTGTTATATTTTGTGTCTTCCAGGGAACCTCCTATTATTATATTAATCAGTCAAAAAACAATTTGCTGGAAATGAACCAGAATGCAATCTTGTATATTGAGCAAGATTATAAAATTTCCGGAAGTTCGGAGTCACTGGAAAATAAATTTGCGACTGATGCTCTCTTCCTTAGTAAAAACGTTGCCAATACTGAGGATACCCGGGCTTTGCTTTATGATGCCAAGGGTAATTTCTTAGCTGATTCTGATGAGCTCAGCGACAATAGTACTCTTGTTGCTGAGCTCAGTCTTTCCCAAGCTCAATCAAAACCAGTTTTTACGCTAAAATCCATTAACAATCAAAGCGTAATTTATTTTGTATCTCCCCTTACCATTGATAACAGTACTTTAGGCTATATTGGCTTTGTTTATCCTCTTTATGAAATGGACACCTTTCTTCACATTGCAAGTATCCTTTTTTCAATCGGCGGACTATTGGGCCTTTTAATAATTATTCTGGTGACAGTCTCTTTTTCCAAGCATTTTATTCAGCCTATTAAGGATTTAACAAAAATTTCCGGAGAAATTAATAACGGTAACTATAATTTAACCATTCACTATAAACATATGGACGAAATAGGTGACCTTACCCAGGCATTTAATGGCATGATCACTAATATTAACAATGTTATTCTTCAGTTGGAATCTGAACGAAAGCGTTTAGCCGGAGTCTTAGCTTCCATTGATGACGGTCTTTTGGCCATCGATAAAAACGGTAATATTATTACCTCTAACCGCTATATAAAAACATATTTTAATGTCAGTAACCCTAAAACGATCTATGACTTTGAATACCAATCCTTTTTACGGGATATCTTCGATAGCTTGAAAAATGGAAAGGATCATATTATTGAGGAAATTGATTGTAACGACCGTAACCTCTTACTCATCGGAAGCCCGATAAGAGAAAAGGGTTTTGAAGAAAACTACATGATTATTATCCGTAATATGACCTCAGCCCGACACATACAGGAAGAACAACGCAAGTTTATCAGCAGTGTCTCTCATGAACTACGCACCCCTTTAACCACCATCATCGGTTATACGGACATGTTAACCCGGCGAAAAGTAGATGATCCCGAAATAGTAAACCGATCTTTAAACACAATCAACCGTGAAGGTCATCGTCTCCTTCGCCTTGTGGATGATTTATTAACCGTTAATAAATTTGATAAAGCTGAGTTTGATTTTAAGAAAACTAACCTGAATCTTGTCCTTCTTCTTTCAGACGTGGTTGAACAAATGCAAATAAAGGCAAGCCAATCCGAAGTGGATATTAACTATCGCTCTGATGAACTTCCTGAAGTTCTCGGTGACTATGACCGACTCCAACAGGTCTTTATTAATATTATTCACAACGCCATTAAATATTCCAATAGTGGTGATATTATTGATGTAATTTCGACTTTGGAAGGTGACCATATTGTGGTATCCATTCGAGATTACGGCCCAGGAATTTCTGAAATTGAGCAAAAACGAATTTTCAATGCTTTCTACCGGGTTGAAGAAGATCGATCCCGTGGGTCTGATGAAGGCGGTTCCGGACTTGGCCTTTACATCGTTAAACAGATTGTAGAAAAACATGATGGAAAAATCGAAATTGTAAGCCAGGTAGGCGAAGGTACAAACATCATTGTAACGATTCCAATTCTATCAGTTTTGATTTATGGAGGTGAACCTGATGCTAAAGCCCTTAAGTAAGTGGATTTTTCTAGGTTTCATTTTGATGCTCACCTTAGTTGCCGGAGGTTGTCAAAGCCTATTTATTCCAAAGAATGTTCCCATTGTTCTTTGGAATGGACTTCCTTCAAACACTCAAGCTTCCCAGCAAATCACCATCCAATCCTATGACGCTGTGTCACCTGGAACTATTCAGGATATTACCAATAGTGGGAATGCTTTGCTTATCCTCAATTCAGGAAACCCGGCATCTAACTTTAATATTGATTCCTATAATACCGACACCCAACAATTGTCACCTTTCATCAGTTCTGATAAGCGTGAACTATCAGCTCTTTATGATGCCCTTGATACCGGTATTTATTACGTCGAAGAAGCCATCGATCCCATAACCGGTAATAATAGCAGTCAACTCTTATGGACAGATATTAACCGAGATACCACTCGGATCATTTCACTTCCTGAAGAAAACGTTGTAAAATATTTTGGTATTGGAGAATCAAATCAGGTTGTTTACAGTAATACTAATAATGAAATTATAATGGCTGATAATCAGGGCAGCCGCCAAGTTTACAAAACTTCACAAAATTATAATATCCTTTCAGTGGAGTATATGATAAATGCCAAGGCCTTTGCATTTATTTCCACTGCTCCAACAGGCGCCGAAAAAACAAATCTTTATTATGCAGAAATAAATCCCAACTCCAATGAGATCATTCCCAGACTTGTGAATGAAAATGTCATTGATTTTAATATTAACAATGGTACCAATCAACTTATTTATGTTAATAATACTGGCGAAAAGCAGAGCATTGGACTCTGGTCAATTGACTCTGACTTGACAACCACGGTTTCTACCGGTAATTTTAGAACTGCAAAATATACACCCAATGGCAAAAAAATTATATACACCCAATACTTGCCAAATGTTGGTTCCCAATCTCAATCCATTTGGATTATGGATGCCAATGGAAAAAACCCATTACAAGTGACAGTGCCCTTGAAGCTGAATTCCCAGGTCATATGTCATCCCTCAAAATCCATTCTCTATTTTTCTGTTGATACAACCACAGAAGATGGTAATACCTCTGGGGATGGGATCCTCTCCCAAACCTATCAGATCGCCTACAAAATAGAATAATCAACAAAAGGGGTTTCGCAAAACAACTTTTTTAGTTGAAAGGCGATGCTTTTTTTCATGATTACAAAGAAAACTGAAGATCCCTGACATTTTACTGGAAGATCTTCGGTTTCTTTTGTTTTTTTGCATACCTTATAACAAGCTCCACACGTTGGGATGGATTTTAGCGTGTCGTTTATTGATATTATATGCAAAACAGAGAGAGATGCATGGTTAATTTCATCAACAACTGCTTGATTTTTCATGCATTTTGGTTCGACTGCTGGTTTTCTCCATTTTCGGGTATAAAAATAGAGCTTTTGCTCAATAGCTTATTCTCTATTTTGCAAAAGCCTCTTTTTTTTATTGATTTCCTATGTTACAATGCCATTGAATGTGAAACCCTAGAAAAACTTTATTAATAATAAAGGAAGTAGGTTCTATGAAACAATTAATAATAAAACGTATTCTTCCCCTGTTTATGCTAACCCTTATGGTTTTTGGTGGATTTTCCACTAATCCGTTAACCATACAAAAATCCTTTGCGAAAACAACGGCAACAGATGCCGCTGCAGATCAGGCCGCTGCAGATCAGGCCGCTGCAAATCAGGCCGCTGCAGATCAGGCCGCTGCAAATCAGGCCGCTGCAGATCAGGCCGCTGCAGATCAGGCCGCTGCAGATCAGGCCGCTGCAAATCAGGCCGCTGCAAATCAGGCCGCTGCAAATCAGGCCGCTGCAAATCAGGCCGCTGCAAATCAGGCCGCTGCAAATCAGGCCGCTGCAAATCAGGCTGCTGCAAATCAGGCCGCTGCAGATCAGGCCGCTGCAGATCAGGCGGCTGTAGACCAGGCGGCTGTAGACCAGGCGGCTGTAGACCAGGCGGCTGTAGACCAGGCGGCTGTAGACCAGGCGGCTGTAGATCAGGCAATAACACCTGAAATCCCTGCCGTAAACCCAACGAACGTATCAACGCTAACGACTACAATGGAAAATTCAAACTTAATTGGAACCCTCCCTAGTGGAGCTGTTAGCTTTAGCTTAAATGGAAAAACATTAAACGCTGTTGTCAATGCTGATGTGGTTACCTCTGCCATTGAAACCCTTAAAACCCAAAAAGCCGAAAACAAACAAATTACCAACCTCATATTAAAACTTCCGAACTCGACGGTTAAAGATATTTCGGGGATTCAACTCAAAATTCCAGGAGCCCTTGCGGCATCACTGAATAAAGAAAATATCACTATGGATTTCTCTCAGGATGCAACTACTGTCAAACTTCAGCCGAAAGCCTTTATCACTGATACTTATAAGCTCTTTGAAACAGGTAAAGAATTACAAATTGATGTGGCAATCGATTCCCAATCTCTACCAAATAAACTGATGCTTTATGATAAACCCACTACGCCCCTTTCCTCTGTTTTTTCGGTTAAGACTACTATTAATGATGGTATATCATCTCCGACTGACATTTCTCCAATGAATAAGGGGATTACCCTATCCACCACCCTGACTGATGATGCTCGTAACAATCTATCAAAAGATGCCATCGTTACAGTATGTTCCTATAGTCCAACTGAACAAAATTTGGTTAGTATTCCGACTCAATATGACAATGAAAAAGGTATTGCAACCTTTAATGTCACAGCGTCAGGCGATTATTTTACGGCTTCGCGGTTTGTCGCTGAAGGGTCTGCCTTGAGTGGATGGTTCTTTCTTATTCCATTAGCACTTCTCACCCTTATTCTTGTTTTCTTTTTCTTTATTTGGAATAAAAAAAGAAAACAAAATAATTATGTTAAACCCTCTTCGTATAAAAGCAAGAATATACCTGCTGATAATTAAGCGGACGAAAAAGTGCCTGCTGAAAAAATACTTCAACAAAAGAAACCGAATATCCCTGGCAGTTTACCGGGAGGTCTTCGGTTTCTTTTGTTTTTTTTGCGTACCTTAACAGGCTTCACACGTTGGGATGGATTTTAGCGTGTCGTTTATTGATATATATCCAAAACAGAGCAGGATGAATTCTGTTTTTTTCACGGTTTTTCCACGCGTTAAAAAAAATGTGAAAGAATAATCGTTTTTTAGTACCCCAAAGGCTGGTTTCAATTGGCGCATAGATCGTCTTTAATGTGCATAAGGCCGCATCAGGGTCGGTTTTTGAATAGCTGTTTCGTTTTTAAAGAGTTGGTCCGTCTGCTGGTTTTCTCCATTTTCGGTATAAAAATAGAGCTTTTGCTCAATAGCTTATTCGCTATTTTGTAAAAGCCCCTTTGTTGTAGAAAAATTAGTAATTTTATTTCACAAACCTATTTCAATACAATGATTTTATCTGGTTGTGCCTTATGGTGAAAAAGCCTTGCTTGAACGATCCTGGCTCAACCAACCATCAATAATAATATTGAAATTCGAGTTTTAAACGCTCTGATTAAATCATTTGCACCCGGCCCTGATACACAACCCCACGCTTGGGATCTACCGAAATCAATTTACCATGCTCAATAATTTCAATGGCTTTTGTCACATCAACAATTACTGGAATATCATAGTGAAGTCCTGCAATGGCGCCTTCAGAGCTTAAGCCACTTTCTTCGGTAATAATCGCCGATGCCATATGAAGAATATGGCTGATATCGGGGGTTAAAGCTTTAACCACAAGAATATCACCATCCATAAATTCATCAGCATTTTCAACGGTAACAATCTTGGCATGACCCGTCACAGGTCTTTTACCAATCCCAACACCATAGATAATGGCTGTACCTACGGTATGAACTTTAATAATATTGGTATTTCCCTGAACTCCCAGTGGTACTCCTGCAGCCACAATGGCAATATCTCCAAATTCCACATAGTTCTGTTCAACTGCTTTTTTAACAGCATCTAAAATCATACTATCAGTATCACCAAACTCTGGAGTATAGATGCAATTCACACCCCATATCAGAGTCAGTCGTCTAACCGTTGTTACCTTATCGGTGACAGCGATGATCGAGCAATCCGGACGATATTTAGAAATCATACGAGGAGTATGACCTGATGATGTTGCTGCAATAATTGTTTTTGCATTCAGTTGATTGGCAATCTGACAAGCACCCTCACTCACAGCATTGGTAATGGTCAATTCACCATGTTCCGGTTTTTTTCGACGGGCATATTCTTCAGAATTTTCACTTTTGACAACAATATTACACATGGTTTTTACTGACTCAACCGGATAAGCCCCTGCAGCAGTTTCTCCTGAAAGCATGACAGCGTCAGTGCCATCAAACACTGCATTGGCCACATCCCCAACCTCTGCACGGGTTGGTCTTGGATTACGCATCATCGAATCTAACATCTGGGTTGCTGTAATAACAGGTTTCCCAACAAGATTACATTTTCTAATAATGCTTTTTTGTACCAGAGGCACTTCTTCAGCCGGTATTTCTACACCTAAATCACCGCGGGCAACCATGATACCATCAGAAACAGCAAGGATGCGGTCGATTTTTTCAACCCCTTCTCTGTTTTCTATTTTTGAAATAATATCAATCCGTTCTCCGCCATTTCGTTCCAATACTTTTCGTATTTCTAAAACGTCCTGGGGCTTTCTAACAAAAGATGCGGCAACAAAGTCAACGTTGTGCTCAATCCCAAAAATAATATCTTCTCGATCTTTTTGAGTCAAAGCTGGTAATTCAATATTCAAACTTGGAATATTAATGCTTTTTTTGTTTCCCAGGATTCCACCGTTTAAAATAGTACAGATAATTTCTGTTCCATCAACCGCTTTAACCTCTAGCTGTATGAGTCCATCATCAATGAGGATTCGACTACCGATGGTAACTTCATTTGGAAGATTAACATAGGAGATACTAAATCGCTTTTCATCCCCGGAAATACTTTCTGAGGTCAATACAACCTGGTTCCCAGTCTGAAGATCAATCTTACCTTGGGTCAGGTCTCCTGTTCTAATTTCTGGTCCCTTGGTATCTAACATAATAGACACTGGAATTCCCAACTCTTTACGAACTTCTTTAATACGCTGGATTCTTCCTGCATGCTCTTCGTGACTTCCATGGGAAAAATTCAAACGCGCAACATTCATTCCATTAAGAACGAGCTCTCTTAATATTTCCTTTGTATCTGCTGCTGGTCCCAGAGTGCAGACAATTTTTGTTTTTTTCATTTTTTACCTCTTTTCTATATTTTAATACGTTTATTAATTTATATGGATAATACCATGGCAATATCATAAATGTCCTGGCGGAATATTTTCGGCATTTGAATGGCTTCTTCAAGAGGAATTCCCAAATAATCGCCATGTTGTTGTACCATGACAGTTCCGGTTTCTTTTTTAATAATGGCCTGTACCGCATTATATCCCATGAAGCAAGCGATGTTTCGATCGATGTTTGAAGGGGATCCGCCTCTTTGAATGTACCCCAAATTGGTTCCTTTTGTGGTCACCTGGGTGCGCTCTTCAATTTTCACACAATAATCCCGGTAACTGCCGCAGCCTTCTGACAGCATGACAATACTATGAAGCTTGCCCCGATCTTTTCCGATAAGAAGTCGCTGGCAAATGGCATCAAGGTCTGTTTCAACTTCGGGAAGGATCAATGCTTCCGCACCGCCGGACAATCCTGAATACAGGGCAATATCTCCGCATTTTCGACCCATGACCTGAACCACATTAATCCGATTATGGGAGTAGGTAGTATCTCTGATTTTACTAATGGCATCTAATGCAGTGGTCACAGCCGTATCAAAACCGATGGTAAAATCACTGCATCCCAAATCATTGTCAATGGTTCCTGGGATTCCAATAACATTGACCCCTAGCTTTTGAAGAGCCAACGCCCCTTTTAAGCTCCCATCACCACCAATGATGATTAGATGTTCAATCCCATATTCCTCCAGTACGGCAGCGCCCTGTTTCACTCCTGCATCAGTTGCAAAAAATTCACTTCTTGAAGTTCTGAGAATCGTACCTCCCCGTTGAAGAATATCAGCGACTGAATAGACATTAAGTGGGGTGATATCCTCTTCCAATAAACCGGCATAGCCTCGATTAATTCCATAAACTTCCATTTTATTAAAAATTGCTGTTCGTACAACAGCACGGATGGCCGCGTTCATTCCTGGTGCATCACCACCACTGGTTAAAACTCCAATTCGCATAATTTACTTTACCTCCACGTTTTGATTTCCTAATATATGGCTTAATTCTCTGATCAGTCCATCACCTGGGGTGACCCACAATTCTTTACTGGCAACAAAGCGATTTTTCTCTTTTTTAAAGACTAACACCACCGGCACTGTGCCTGTGTACTTTATTAAAACTGATTTCACACATTTTATCAAGGGTTTCTCTGTTAAATCATTAAAAGTAAGAATTAATTTTCTTTCTGTTTTTTTTATTTCGTTGATATGATAATTGACCTTGGCTTCTTCAACATGAGTACTTTGCTGATTCCCAGGGGGTTGACCAATAGGATAAATTTGAGACGCAATTACCGAAGTATTCCCTTCTTCATTATAATTAATCCGCCCCTTTATAATAATGGGTTGATCCTGTTTCAGATACCGCCGATAATCATCATAGGTTTTTGGAAAAACCACCACTTCAATTCTACCATATAAATCCTCAAGCGTCACAAAGCACATCATCTGGCCTTTTTTTGTCATCATGGTTTTTAATTCCAGAATTAAACCACCAATACTTACTTGCTGTCCGTCTTGTATACCTGCATCCCTAAGATCCTGATAGCCGTCCATGGTGTTGGAAAAAAGAGTCACCGTTTTTTTTAGGATCTCTTCGTATTTTTCAAGGGGATGGCCTGTGACATAAAGGCCTAAAACTTCTTTTTCCAGAGCCAGTCGCTCTTCTTTTGAAAAAGGCTCTCTTTTTGGAAAATGCTCTTCTTTTAAACTGGTCATTTTTTTTGAATCTCCTAAACCAGCCAAATCAAGCAGTGACATTTGCCCTGAAAGGCGATCCTTTTTCTCTCGTTGAACCTGATCCACAATCAATTCTGCAATGGCCAGCATTTGAGCACGACTATCCCCAATAAAGTCAAAGGACCCACCTTTAATCAGGCTCTCAATACTCCGTTTATTGAGGGATTTTAAATCAACCACCTCACAAAAATTCCGAAGGCTTTGAAAATCTCCCTGTTTTTTTCGGGCATCAATGATGGCTGCAATGGCATTTTTGCCCAAGCCTTTAACTGCCCCTAATCCAAAGCAAATGTTGTTTCCTGAAACACTGAACTTTTCATAACTGGCATTGACATTTGGCGGCAACACGTGAATGCCAATTTTACGGCAATCCTCAATGTACTTAGCTACCTTTTTCTCATCATCCATGACACTGGACATCAGAGCTGCCATAAATTCTGTGGGATAATAACATTTTAACCAGGCTGTTTGGTAGGCAATGACTGCGTAAGCAGCGGCATGGGATTTATTAAAGGCATATTTGGCAAAATCCTTCATTTCATCATAAATCTTCACAGCCACAGCCTCGGAAACCCCTCGGCGAATGGCACCATCAACGACGATATTCCCATGCTCATCCACTTCTCCATGAACAAAAACATGGCCTTCAGCCGCCATGACGTCCCCTTTTTTCTTTGACATGGCACGGCGAACTAAATCGCTTCGACCCATGGAAAAGCCTGCCACATCCCTAAATATTTGCATCACCTGTTCCTGATAAACCATACATCCGTAGGTCACATCAAGTATTGGCTCTAAAATAGGATGGTGGTAGGGAATTGACTCTGGTTTTTTTTTATTTTCGATATAGCGTGGGATTTGTTCCATTGGACCTGGCCGATACAAGGAAATTCCTGCAATAATGTCCTCAAAGCTTTCTGGCTGAAGTTCTTTAATAAATTGCTGCATTCCCCGACTTTCCAACTGAAACACTCCTAAAGTATCGCCCTTTGAGAGCATTTCAAATACTTTTGAATCATCCATTTCCAGGGAATCCAAATCCGGGGGTTCCCCATTAGAAAGCATGATATTTTCCAGGGCATCCCGAATAACGGTTAAGGTTCGCAACCCTAAAAAGTCCATTTTCAAAAGTCCCAGATCTTCCAGAAGACCCATGGGAAACTGGGTTGTAATCAAATCATTGTTTCGATAAAGAGGAATATATTCCACTAAAGGCAAGTCCGAAATAACAACTCCGGCGGCGTGGGTTGAAGCATGACGGGAAAGTCCTTCAATGGACTGGGCCGTTTTTAAAAGCCTGGCTACATCATCATTGGCTGCTTCCATTTTTTTTAGTTCAGGATTTTCTTCCATGGCGTCGGCAATGGTGACATTGACCCCGGCATGAATGGGTATTTCCTTAGCAACTCGATCCACTGCATTATAGGGCATATCCAAAGCCCGGCCCACATCCCGAATAGCGCCTCGGGCAGCCATGGTTCCAAAGGTAATAATCTGAGCCACTCGGTTTTCGCCGTATTTATTCACCACATAGTCAATAACTTCCTGACGCCGTTCATAGCAAAAATCAACATCAATATCCGGCATTGTCACACGCTCTGGATTAAGAAAACGTTCAAAAAGAAGCTGATATTTTAAAGGATCCACCGTGGTAATATCCAAACAATAGGATACAATGCTTCCGGCAGCACTTCCTCTCCCGGGTCCCACCATGATTTGATGATCCTTTGCATATTTTATAAAATCCCACACAATGAGAAAATAGTCATCAAAACCCATGGTATGAATAACTTCCAACTCATAATCCAGGCGGTCGATCATCTCCGGTAAAACTTCCGAATATTTTTTATTAATTCCCTGGATACAAAGCTTTCTCAAGTAGTCTTTGGCATTTTCTCCTGGAGGTAATTCAAATTGAGGTAAATGGGTTTTTTCAAGATCAAAGGTAACCTGACAGCGTTCTGCAATGCGATTGGTATTTTCAATGGCTTCGGGAACTTCCACAAAAAGCTTAGACATCTCCTCTGCACTTTTAAAATAAAACTCATTGTTTGGAAATCGCATCCGTTTTTCATCCTGAACCGTTGCTGCTGTTTGTATACACAAAAGAATATCGTGATTTTCAGAATCTTCTTTATTAATATAATGAACATCATTGGTTGCTACCAATGGGATATCATATTTCTTGGATAGCTGAATCATCCGTTCATTGACCAGAGCTTCTTCCCGTAGGCGATGATCCTGTATTTCTAAGAAGAAATTTTCTTTGCCGAAAATTTTCTGGTATTCCTGACAAAGCCTGGAAGCCGCTTCCATATCATTTTTAAGAATCATTTGAGGAATCTCCCCACCAATACATGCCGACAGACAGATAATTCCTTCACTGTTCTCCCTAAGATAATTGTGATCCACTCGTGGTTTATAATAGAAGCCGTCAATAAAACCTTTGGACACAATTTTCATAAGATTTTTATACCCGATGTTGTTTTCCGCCAATAAAATGAGGTGGAAACGCTCTTTATCCAGTTGACCATCTTTCTGGTCCAGTCCTCTTGCCGCAATATAAACCTCACAGCCAATGACAGGATGTATGTTTTCTTTGAGACAGGCTTTATAAAAATCAATGGCGCCAAAAAGAACACCATGATCGGTTAATGCCACACTGTCCATTCCCTGTTTCGCAGCGACTTTTGCAAGAGCATTAATTCGACCAAAACCATCTAATAAACTATATTCGCTATGTACATGCAAATGCGTAAATTTGTTTTCCATATTATTAACCATTCTTAAATTTTTTGATTGTTTGTCTTCTTAATAAATTTCTAATTGCTTCCCATTATATCATAATTTCAATTAAATAAATAGACTTTTGTCCCAGTCGGGTAATATTGATCCCAGCTTATAAAATTCTAACCCAATAAGTGAAAAAGCAAAGAAATAAAAAAAGAGATCATCCTAATCAGACAATCTCATTTCTTATTTTTTTTGCTTTTATTTAAATCTTTTTAAGTTTTTGTATTAAATTATTTTTTAAAAATACTTCTAACCGACTTTCTTCCTTACACTATAAAAAAATTATTGACCTATATTCTCTTGGGTTTTATTCTTTTTTTTATTTTTCCATTTTCTTTTTTTTGTTTCTTCATTTGTTATTGGTTCCTCGCCATAATAAGCGTTATAATAGCCATAATACCTGTTACGTTTTGTAATTGGCACCCTATTAGCTACTACGCCAATGATTCTGGCATTTATTTTTTTTAGGTTTTCAACAGCATATCGAACTCCATCCCGATTGCATTGTCCAAGTGATACCACAACGATATACCCTTCAACCACAGGACTTAATACTGCTGCATCGGTTACCATCCCCACAGGTGGGGCATCCAAAAGGATGTAATCAAAATTATTTTTCAGATCACCCATTAACTCTCCCATCCGACGGCTGGCAAGGATTTCTGAAGGATTTGGTGGAATCGGTCCTGAAGTAATAATAAAAAGTCCCGGTACTTCTGTTTTTTGAATGCCATCAACAATATCAATTTCTTTAAGCAGAATGCTAGTTAACCCCTTACTATTACTCAAATCAAATTTTCTATGCATCTGGGGTCGTCTCAAATCGCAATCAATAATTAAGGTGCGCTTTCCGCTTTGGGCAAGAGCGACAGCATAATTCCCAAGAATGGTGGTTTTTCCCTCGCTTTTATCTGTACTGGTAATAGCCAGTACCTGTATCTCATGATCAATATCCGAAAAGGTAATATTAGTTCTCATTTTTCTGAAGGCCTCAGAAATTGGTGACTTTGGTTGTTTATAAGTAATTATAGAATCTTGCATTATCTTCCTCCATCATTATTTAATTCTGAAGACTCTGGAATAATTGCCACAATTGGTACATCATCAATGAGCTTTTTAAGTTCTTCCACATTTTTTACTGTTGTATTTAAAGTTTCCCGAATAAAAATAATGAACACACTCACAATAATTCCAAGTAAAAACGCAATGGCAATGTTCAGCTTCACATTAGGTGAAACAGGGTTTTCATTCACCACAGCAGTATCGACCACCTGTAAGTTATTGATTTTCATTAATTCTGCTACATTGGTCATAAACACAGTTGCTGTTTTATTTGCAATAGTCGCAGCTAAAACAGGATCCTTTGAAGTGACTGTGATTTCAATGAGTTCTGTTTCATTAACGGTTGTTACTGAAACCATCTTTGCTAAAGAACCATCGCTTATATCTAATCCCAAACCTGTATTCACCTCAGACATAATGGATTCACTCTTTGCAATTTCACTGTAGGTTCCGACTAATTTTTGATTAGTCAACACCTCACTGGCAGTCTCTGATGCTGTACTGGTATAACCCTCAGGTTTTCCCACAATGAGGGTGGTACTGCTGCTGTACTCCTTATCGATGAAAAAAATGGTAAACACCGTCACCAATGCCATAAACAACAGGGTGATGATCACGATCATTTTCCAATTTTCTCTAAGGAGGTCAAGTATCTCCTGTAAACTTATTTCTTCCATTGAATCCCTTTCTTCTCCAGCTTTGTTTTTATGCTAATCATTGTGAGACATAGTTATAAAAACTTTCAACACACATTATATCCGAAAAAAATATTTTCATCAACTTTTTTTATTGACTCAAAGATTTATTTTTCCAATAAACTTAAATGACATATAATAGGAACTAAACTGAATTAAATTAAGTTAAAAAAATAACAACATTTTATTACTGGTAATCCTTTACATCCCATTCGATTTATGTTAGTATAATTTCATAGAGCACTTATATATTTTTTTAGGCAATAAAAATAATTTCATATATTGGCAGGAGTTTTGGAGAGCCGTACTTCCTTTTTTACATTAAGTGAATATGTAAATCTGTTAGTATGTGCTTTTTTAGTTTGGTCATCATTTTCTATGATTTTATTATGTTTTACATAATTAAATAAAAAAAAATAAATAGGGGGTTATACTTATGAAAAAGTATATCTTATCACTGGATGCAGGAACTACAAGTTCAAGAGCAATTTTGTTTAACCATGACAGCGAAATTGTGAGTGTTGCACAAAGGGAATTTACTCAGATTTATCCAAAAGCTGGTTGGGTAGAGCATGATGCCACGGAAATTTGGGCAACCCAAAGTGGTGTTGTTACTGAAGCATTAGCACTAGTTGGCGCTACCTCTGATGATATTGCCGCTATTGGAATTACTAATCAACGTGAAACTACTGTTGTTTGGGACAGAAAAACGGGCGAACCTATTTATAATGCCATTGTTTGGCAGTGCCGTCGTACTGCCGCCTTTTGTGATGAACTAAAGGCACGTGGATTAGAAGACTATGTTCGTGAAAATACCGGTCTTGTTATTGATGCTTATTTCTCTGGAACAAAAATCAATTGGATCCTTAATAACGTTGAAGGGGCTCGTGCAAGAGCTGAAAAAGGCGAATTAGCCTTTGGAACCATTGATACTTGGTTAATTTGGAAACTTACCAATGGTAAAGTTCATGTTACTGATTATTCAAATGCCTCCAGAACCATGGCATTTAATATTAAAACCCTTAAATGGGATGAAAAAATGTTAAAAGAATTGGATATCCCTGCTAATATGCTACCAGAAGTGCGACCTTCTTCCGAAGTTTATGGAATGACTTCCTTATATGGCGGTGAAATTCCTATTGCCGGCGCTGCCGGTGACCAACAGGCTGCTCTCTTTGGACAAGCATGCTTCGAACCTGGAATGGCTAAAAACACCTATGGTACTGGTTGCTTTATGCTGATGAATACTGGTGAAAAACCTGTAAAATCAAACTCTGGTCTGATTACAACCATTGGTTGGGGCTTAGACGGCACTGTAGAGTATGCTTTAGAAGGCTCTATCTTTGTTGCCGGTGCTGCTATTCAGTGGCTAAGAGATGAATTAAGACTTGTTGACTCTGCACCTGATTCCGAATACTACTGTAATAAAGTTGCTGATACTAACGGTGTCTACATGGTGCCTGCATTTGTTGGTCTTGGCGCTCCTTTCTGGGATATGTATGCACGTGGTGCGATTCTTGGCTTAACCCGTGGCGCAAATAAAGCACACATTATCCGTGCAACGGTTGAATCACTTGCTTATCAGACAAAAGATGTTTTGGATGCCATGGAAAAAGATTCCGGCATTAAATTGGCAGAATTAAAAGTTGATGGCGGCGCTTGCGCTAATAACTTCTTAATGCAATTCCAATCTGATATTCTTGGGGTTCCCGTTGAACGTCCATCCATTGTAGAAACCACCGCAATGGGTGCCGCTTACCTAGCTGGTTTGGCAGTTAAATTCTGGGATAACAAAGATGCTGTTACACAAGCCTGGAAACTCGACAGAAAATTCGAACCAATGATGGATGCAGCCGTTCGTGCTAAATTATACGCTGGCTGGTTAAAAGCAGTTAAATGTGCTCAGGGTTGGGAAGACATCGAATAAAACTTTTCCTATGAATTAAACGAAAAAAGCTATTGGGGTGTTGATTAGCACCCCAATAATTTTAGATTTTTCTCTTCCCTATTTAATTGATTGTGTTATAATAAACCAGAACAAATACAATCTCAGGGAGGGGCTTATGTCAACAAGAAAATGTCTTCTCATGTTTCAAGATAATCCCATCATCGTTGCTGTACGTAATCCAAAGGATATCTATGATGCCATCAATTCTGAATCACATATTATTTTTTTGCTGACCGGAAATGTTTTTAACCTAAAAAAAATGGTGGAACTTTGCAACAACGCCGGCAAATATGTTTTTACTCATTTAGATCTCATAAAAGGTTACTCTCAGGACAACTATTTTATAAAGTACCTCAGAGACGAAATTAATCCTACGGGAATCATTACCACAAAAAACAACATTATAACTCGTGCCAAACAGGAAAATCTTTTGACCATACAACGCTTGTTTTTACTTGATTCTTCGGCCATGGATATTTCTATAACCTCAGCAAAAAAAATAAAACCCGATGCGGTTGAAATTCTTCCGGGGTTAGTACCAAAACTAATTAAAAGCGTTAAAAGCCAAATAAACATTCCCATTGTCACCGGTGGTTTTATTGAAACTATCGAAGAGGTTCGCTCTTGTCTTGCTGCTGGTGCATTATCAGTCAGCACATCTCACAAACCATTGTGGGATAAAATCCCGCTTATTCGCAGTGAACAAAAATCGCTGCCGGAAAAATAAGCTACAATTAAATATAAGGCAACGGAGAGCCACACTATTTTTTTAAATAATGACATTATTTAAAAAAATTGTGTGGTTTTTAATTTATACAAGTCCTAAGGAGGAATAACAAATGTATGATATCGCGATTATTGGGGCCGGCATAGCCGGATCCTACATTGCCCGGGAATTATCCCGCTATAAACTGGACGTCGTTTTGCTCGATGGTGAAAACGATGTAGGCAATCAGATTACTATGGCGAATTCCGCTATTGTTCATGCTGGTTTTGATGCACCATCCTATAAGCTTAAAGGAAAATTCAATGCTGTCGGAAACATCATGTACGAAAAAGTGTGTGCAGATCTTGATGTCCCATTTAAGCGCTGTGGTTCACTAGTAGTAGCCCATGATGAGTACGAAATGGCAACGGTTCATGAATTGTATAAAAATGGTTTAATCAATGGTGTTCCCGGTTTGAAAATTCTCTTTAAAGAAGAAGTCCATGCCATGGAACCAAATTTAAATGAAAATATTTGTGGTGCTCTGTATGCCCCAACTGCCGGGGTGGTATCCCCTTTTGAACTCTGCGTTAACGTGGCTGAAAATGCTGTGGATAATGGGGTTACCCTGAAACTGAATCACTTAGTCAGTGATATAAAAAAAACGGATGATCATTTTATTATTACAACCAATGCTGGAACCATTGAAGCAAAATTTGTGATAAACGCCGCTGGTGTTTATGCCGATGATATTTATGAACTGGTTGGTGAACCCTACTTCCAACTTCTTGCCAGAAAAGGAAATTACTTTATTTTTGATAAAGAAGTTGGTAACCTTGTTAATAATGTTATTTTCCCTTGTCCTTCAAAAAAAGGAAAAGGTATTTTAGTTGCTCCAACGGTTCATGGAAATATTTTAATCGGCCCGGATGCGGAACCAGTGGAAAAAGGAGATATCTCAACCACCGCGGAACGCCTGGATTACATTAAAAAAAATGCCCTTAAAAATTGCCCATCAATTCCATTCAATAAGATTATTCGCTCCTATGCCGGTTTACGAAATACCCCGGTAGCCGATACCTTTACCACCACCGATGGTGACTTTATTATTGAAGAATCACCGGTGAAAGGTTTTATTAATGTGGCCGGCTATGAATCTCCGGGATTAACCTCCATTCCGGCGGTTGCCCACTATGTGGTTGAAGAAATTGTAAAACCACTGATTCCCGATATGAAAGAAAACAAGGACTATAATCCAAAAATTCGTCCCCGTGTTCGTTTTGATGAACTCAACGAGGAAGAAAAAATAGCCATTATTAAAGAAAACCCTAAATACGGTAAGGTGATCTGTCGCTGTGAAACCATTACCGAAGGGGAAATTATGGATGTGATCCACCGCAGTGTCGGCGCTCGAACGGTAAAATCCGTTAAGAAACGTTGTCGTGCCGGAATGGGTCGTTGTCAGGGTGGTTTTTGTTCTCCACGTGTGGTTGAAATTCTAGCCCGTGAGCTAAACTGTCCTTTGGATGAAGTAATGTATGATCAACAAGATTCTACCTACATTCTTTCTGGCAAAACAAAATCAGCTCAGTCGGAGGTAAAGTCATGATTTATGATGTTGTTATCCTAGGAGGCGGCCCCGCCGGTTTGGCTGCTGCTGTTGAAGCAAAAAATGAAGGCGCAGAAAATGTTCTGATCCTTGAGCGTGATCGCGAATTAGGTGGTATTTTAAACCAATGTATCCACAATGGTTTTGGCCTTCACACATTTAATGAAGAATTAACAGGTCCTGAATACGCAGAGCGTTATATTAATCAGGTCATCGAATTGGGTATTCCCTATTTTTTAAATACCATGGTGTTAGATATGGCAGATCAGGGCGACCTCAAAGTTATCCACGTCATCAATGAAAAAGAAGGCTATATGGCCATTCAAACCAAATCAGTCATTCTAACCATGGGCTGTCGGGAACGCCCTTCCGGGGCCATTGGTATCCCAGGTTACCGTCCTTCTGGTGTTTTCACCGCAGGCACGGTCCAACGCTTTGTTAACATGGAAGGTTATATGCCCGGTAAGGAAGTTGTCATCCTGGGTTCTGGTGATATCGGCCTGATCATGGCGCGTCGCATGACCCTGGAAGGTGCCCATGTTCAAGCCGTGTGCGAATTAATGCCTTACTCAAATGGTTTGGTTCGAAACATTGTGCAATGTCTGGATGATTATGACATTCCTTTGAAATTAAGCCACACCATTACCTTTATTCATGGTAAAGATCGTCTGGAAGGTGTTACCGTTGCCAAAGTTGACGATCATTTAAAAGTTATTCCCGGAACTGAGGAATTTATTCCCTGTGATACCCTTCTTCTGTCTGTGGGTTTGATTCCGGAAAATGAAATCACCCGTAACGCAGGGGTTGAAATGGATTCACGTACCAATGGTTCGGTTGTTGGCGAACTCCGCCAAACCTCAATGCCCGGTGTTTTTGCCTGTGGCAATGTTGTGCATGTCCATGACCTTGTGGATTTTGTAAGTGAAGAGGCTGTTCTTGCCGGTAAAGGCGCTGCCAAATATCTTAAAGGCCAGCTAGATACCAATGTAACATTTACCACCCTCAATGGGGATGGCATCAGTTATGTGGTACCACAAAAGGTTTCACTAAAAAATGTGGAAGAAAAAGTAACCTTCTACATGCGTGTGCGCCAAGTGTTTAAGGATAAGGTGGTCAATGCCTATATCGGTGAGACGCTTATTGCCACTAAAAAAGAGAAAAAACTTCTTCCTGCTGAAATGGTTAATTTTAAAATTGCCAAGGATGTATTGGCACAATATCCCGCCGGGGAAATCCGTTTTGTTATAGAGGAGGCAAAGAAATGAAAAAAAATATGACATGTATTGTTTGCCCCATCGGTTGTCAGCTAACCGTTGAGCCAAAAGATGATGGGTCCTTTGAAGTCACGGGGAATGGCTGTAAACGTGGCCCAAAATATGCTTATGCTGAAATGACCAATCCTACCCGGATGATTCCCACCACGGTTGTGATTAAAAACGCCATGCTGCCAAGACTTCCGGTTAAAACAGCGCAACCCATTCCAAAAGGACAGATTTTTGACGCTATGACGGCCATTAATCAGGTGGTTGTGGAAGCCCCCATTAAAACTGGTGACATTGTTTTAAAAAATCTCCTGGGACTTGGTATTGATGTTGTCTCCACCCGAACCATGAATAAATGCTAAAATGATGATTTCAAAAGGCCCTATGAATAGTTTTACTATTCATAGGGCCTTTTTTTTTAATTGCATCCAACTATTCACTATAAATATATTGTAAAATATTATTTTTGTTACAAAAATAATATTGTATTTTTCCAGCAATTTGAGATAATTAAATGGCGTGTAAAGTCTAACTGATAAAGGTGTCCTATGAGAATAAAAAATAAAGTACTGACTGCTCCTATGATCATTGCCATAATTCTGATTCCTGTAATTATCATTGGGAGTGTTGTTCTAATTAGCCTCCAAAACATCGCAAATGCAAACTCGGAAATCGTATCTGGGATCAACACCTTGACGACTCTTGAATCACGTGATGTTTTGACCATGGAAGAAGAAATCGATTTTGTAAAGCGAAAAACTGTGGATGCCAACAATTATCCAACCCTTTTTGAGTCATCTGTGGTTTTGGGAGATTCCATTGCCGAAGGCCTTGGTCTTTATGGCTATTTAAAACCCTCCTCACTCCTGGGTCTTCTTGGAAAATCTACTGCAACAAGTATTGAAGACGTTCCCCAACTGGTGAAAATGGCACCTCGAAATATTTTTATTGAATTAGGACTTAATGATATCAGTTATCCTGATCGCGATCTCAATTCATATATTTCTTCCTATGAAAAACTTATTGATGCTATTAAGTTTCAATTACCCAATACCCAAATTTATATTTGCAGCATTTTTCCTGTCACTGACAAAGTCCTTCAGGAGCGACCGGAATTCAATAAAATTGAAACCTATAATGCTGCTTTAACCGAGTTGGCCAAGCGAAAAAATGTCAGCTATATTGATACCTATACTCTTCTAAAAACGAATCCTCAATATCATGACGAAGATGGCATCCACCTGGTCTCCCAATTTTATCCCCTATGGTTGGATACCCTTGTGAACAACAGTGTCCTGTCAAAATTATTATAGAATTGGAAAGAGCTTATGAAAGAATATGGATTAATCTTACTCATTTTAATATTGGCAATTTCTCTGCTTGGGTGTAGCAGGAATGATTCCTCTCCTTTGGCCAGTGTGGAGGCGGACATCCTTGCATCTGCTAAAACTCAGGATATGACAAAGGGCGATGGAAAAACATTGAAACGCTTTTATGGACTGAATGTCAGTGATTTTGAAGAGGTTGTGATTTATACCCCCTCAAACTATATGGATGTATCAGAAATTCTAATCATTAAAGCTAAAGACGCTGCTCAGCTGGACCTCATCGAAACCGCCGTTGACACTCGGGTTGCAAAACAGCTGGAAAGTTTTAGCGGTTACGGTCCTGGACAATGTGCTCTTCTTGAAAATTACGAAATAAAAATAATAGGTAATACTCTTTTCTATTGTGTTTCCCCTGACGCCATAGCCCTAAAAGATTCATTTAAAAAAAGCATGCAAAAATAACTTACTAAGGAGCCGCCATGGTATTTAGCAGTATTTTCTTTATATTTACTTTTCTGCCCATCACTTTAGGTCTTTACTTTATTTCCCCTAAAATAATTAAAAATGCCGTACTGCTTTTGGTGAGTTTGTTTTTTTATGCCTGGGGTGAACCTGTTTATGTTTTTTTAATGCTTTTTACCATCATTTTTGACTACGGCATGGGTCTGCTTATGGATAGCTATGAGGGAAAAACCCGAAAAAGATTGTTTATTGTCACTGTGATTGTGAATCTTGGATTTCTATTCTTTTTTAAGTATTATGGCTTCCTTATCCAAAACATCAATCAAATTTTTAATGTGGGGATGCCCAATGACCCTTTGCCATTGCCCATAGGCATCTCTTTTTATACCTTTCAAATACTTTCCTATGTGATTGATCTTTATCTAAAAAAAATACCCCTTCAAAAAAACATCATTTCCTTTGGTTTGTACGTCACCATGTTCCCCCAACTCATTGCCGGACCCATTGTCCGCTATGCTGACATAAATCTCCAGCTTTCCCGCCGAACTGTCAATCAAGAGCAATTTGGACTTGGTGTGGAACGTTTCATCCAGGGTCTGGGGAAAAAAGTCCTTATCGCTAATAATATCGGCTATCTCTGGACCCTTATCCAGGGAATGGGAACTGGCGAACTTTCTGTTTTAACCGCCTGGATTGGTATTATTGCTTTTACCTTCCAGATTTATTTTGACTTTAGCGGTTATTCTGACATGGCCATAGGCCTGGGTAAAATGTTTGGCTTTGACTTTATGGAAAACTTTAATTACCCCTATATTTCTAAAAGTGTTTCTGAATTTTGGCGACGGTGGCACATTTCCCTGAGTACCTGGTTCAAAGAATATCTGTACATTCCTTTAGGAGGGAATCGGGTACCAATCCCCCGGCTTTTTTTCAACCTTTGTGTGGTATGGTTTCTCACCGGCCTTTGGCATGGTGCCAGCTGGAATTTCGTTATCTGGGGTGTTTATTATGGTCTCATCATCTTCTTTGAGAAAGTCTTTTTCCAAAAATATCTGGAAAGAGCACCCCAAATTCTTCAGCATTTTTATACCATGGTTTTAGTTGTCATTGGATGGGTCTTTTTCGCCAGCCCAGATCTGGTTTATGCCCTTAATTATTTAAGCGTCATGTTCTTTGTTGTCGGACGTCCTTTGGTTGATGCAACAGGCCTTTATTATTTAGGTTCAAACCTCCTCTTATTTCTGATCTGTATCCTGTTATCAACTCCGATGATCCACAGGGTATATAAAAAGCTTATTCGCAACGAAAAGAATTGGATTGTTCCCTTGGCTCTGAGTCTCAATGGCGTTATCATTTTTTTATCCATTGCCTACCTTGTCACTGAAACTTATAATCCATTTCTATATTTTAGATTTTAAGGTGAAATCACTATGAATAATCAAACAAAAAAAAATCCCCGTCGAAAGAGATTCCATTCCTTATTTTATAAAAAATATATAAACCTTCTGGGGATTTCATTTATTGCTATGTTGATCATCATCCCCTTGGTTTCCCTGTTATTGCCAGATGGCCGGTTTTCTTCTGATGAAAATCGTATTCTCACCCAATGGCCCAAATTTTCAGTGGACAGCTTTGCGGATGGCCGTTATATGAAAAAAGCTGAGAAATACGCCGCTGACCAATTCCTTGGCCGTACCTCCTGGATTAGGACAAAAACAAATACCGATCGCTTTTTAGGAAAGAGTGTCTCTAATAGTGTGTATCTTGGGAAGGATGGTACCCTTATTGAAAACTTTGATCCCTTACCCACTGAGTATCTCGATAAAACACAAACAGCCATTAGTTATTTTTGCGAAAAACATCCTACTCTTAATCACTTTTTTATGGTGGCTCCTAATGCCATTAGTATTTACGCTGACAAGCTTCCTGACAACGCCCCTGTTATCAATCAAAAGGACAGTATTTCTGCCTTTACTTCTGGCTTAAACGAGAACATTGAAATTCTTAATCCCACCTCAATCCTCGAGGCAAATAAAGATCAGCCGCTTTATTATAAAACCGACCATCACTGGACAACCCTTGGAGCATGGCTTGCCTTCCAGGGTGTGGCAGAAGTCATGGGCATTAAACCGAATCTTGATGCCTACACCGTTTACCCTGTAACAGCAGACTTCTCTGGAGCATTAGTCTCTAAATCCGGTTATTCTCTAAAAAACACCGACACCATTGAGGTCTTCATTCCAAAAACCAAAGAGGATTACTCAGTGGTTAGCTATGTTGAGGAGCAAAAAAAATCCCCATCCCTTTACAACTCAGAACAGCTCAAGGGAAAGGATAAATACGCTGTGTTTTTAGATGGAAACCATCCCCTGATCACTATTAAAAATCCAGTTAATAACGGACGAAATTTGCTGATCATTAAGGATTCCTATGCCAATGCCTTTATCCCATTTCTCACCCCTTATTTTAGTGAAATCACAGTTTTGGATCCAAGATATTATTATGATTCCATTGATAGCCTGATTTCTGAATCTGAAATTACTGATATTCTTTATCTCTATAATGCCAATACCTTTTTCAATGATACAAGTCTTGAACCTGTTCTTAATGATGAGTAAACGCCCTTTTCAACGGAAGCCTCGGGACTATAAAAATAGTCCCGAGGCTTCCGTTTTGAATTTATTCATATTAGAACAACTGTGTTAAAGCTCTTCCACAAAGCGATATCCCACCCCTACCTCGGTTAAAATATATTTTGGTTCTCCCGGATTTTTTTCAAGCTTGCGACGTATATTGGCCATATTCACTCGAAGCGTTTGATTTTCATTGGTATAGGGTCCCCAAATCTTTTTAATAATGGTGTCGTAGGTCACTACCTTCCCAGGAAATTGGGTTAGGAGCTCAATAATTTTATATTCAATGGGAGTGAAATGGATTGTGTCTTTTCCTAAGGTCACCCATCGTTTTTCAAAATCAATGGTCAACTCTCCCAGATGAAAAACTTCTTTCTCTTTATCCGTTTTTCCTATTGCCATCTTATGATGACGAAGAGCCGTTCGAATCCGGGCTAGGAGCTCAGAAGTGCCAAAAGGCTTTGTAATATAATCATCACAGCCTAAATCCAGTGCTTCTACCTTTTCCCTTTCATGTCCCCGGGCGGAAACCACAATCACAGGTATATCTGAGGACCATTCTCGAATTCTTTTTAGTACTTCAAGACCGTCCATATCCGGTAATCCTAAATCCAATAGTACCAGATCAGGACTTCTGGAAGTGAAAATGCCAAGCGCCTCTTTTCCCTTAGTAGCTTCTACAATATCGTAGTCATTTACTTCTAATACGGTTGAAATAAAGTTGCGAATTCCTTTTTCATCCTCTACCAATAAAACTAATGGATTATTGGTCATGGTTATTCATCTCCATTCAATGGGAGCCGAACCACAAATAGGGCGCCTCCACTCTTTTTATTTACTGCGGTTATACTACCATTATGAGCTTTAACAATAGATTGACAAATGGAAAGGCCAATGCCCATTCCTCTTTTAGAATCAGCCTTTTCCCCAATATCTATGGGATATCCATTGAAAATGTTTCCCAAAATTGACTTGGGAATTCCTGGCCCAAAGTCCGAAACCTCAATGGAAATTTCTTTTTCCAATTTTTTTACTTCAATCTCAATTTTGGGAACCTCTCCTGCGTATTTAGCAGCATTTTCTAAAAGGTTTATAATGACCTGCTCGATGAGTGTACCATCCATGGGTACAAAAACAACATCCTCAGGAACCTTTACTGTAATATCCACTCCATCATAGCGTTTTCGGGTCATAGCAACGGCACTGGCCACAATTTCTTCCATTGCCTCTGGGGTTTTATTGAGATTCATAGAACCCTCACCAATCCGAGTCACCGACAAAAGATTTTCTACCAATTGAATGATCCATTGGGAATCCTCTTTTATATCCTTTAATAATTTTTTCTGCTTTTCTTCCCCGATTTTTTCGATGTTATCGAGCAAAGCTGAACTGGCGCCTAAAATTCCGGTGAGGGGAGTTCGCAAATCATGGGAAATGGCACGTAAGAAATTACTTCGCATGCGCTCTCGTTCCCGCTCAAAATTAATTTGGCTTTGTTTATCAGACAATCGCTGACGTTCAATAGCCATAGCAACCTGGTTAATGATCATTTTTAAAAAGGATCGCCGTTTAGGTGAAAGTTCTTCTTCGTGACAGGCAATGCCAATAACTCCTAAAACCGTTCCCTGGGATTTTACAGGAACATAGTAAGCTCCCGCACCTACAAGAGTGTCGGTTCCCTTTCCTGCAGGCTTTCCATTGAGGAAAACCCAGTATGCGACGGCCTCTTCATCTTTTGACATTAAATAGATATCATCCTCATTATTAATTCCCTGTTCGAAAATACCATGAACACCATTTTGGGGTTTTTCAGTGTAAAAGATAACCGAGCGTTTAAAAATTCCCACTAAAAAGTTATTGGTTAAATTTACGATATTGGTGAGCCCCCGGGTTGCCAGAAGCTTTTGATTAATGGTATACAAAACCTCTGTCCGTTGTTCGCCCTCTACTGCAACCTTTGCCTGAATTTTAATGCCATTAGTTAAGGCGCTGGTAACTAAAGCGACAATGAGCATGATTATAAAGGTCACCGGATAGGACGGATCAATGGTATTAAACGTAAAAAAAGGCTCGACAAAAATAAAATTATAAGTGAGTACTCCTAATATTGAAGCACCAATACCATATAAATAACCCTTCGTAATCCTTGATACAACGAGCACAGAAAGGATATATAACATAATAACATTTCGCTCTCCTAAATCAAATTCTCGGATAGTCAGAGAAATAAGCGTAGTCAGCACCAAGACCCCTAACATTCCCAAGGTATCCAACCAGGAAAACTGAAGAGCCCCCTGGACACGTCGTCCAAAAAAGGATTTTGCCCGTCCGAAGGGTTTTACCCCAGGGCCCTGGGGAATAATGTGAATCTCCAGATCCGGAGAATAGAAGAGAATATGATCCTCAAGACTTTCATGGAAGAGATTTTTTAAAAATCTGTCTCTTCCAGTCTTTCCGACCACTACATCGGTAATCCCAGAAAGTCTGGCATATTCTGAAACCACCATGGCTATATTAGCGCCCTTCATTGTAACGATTTCTGCCCCTAATTCCTCGGCCAGGTTCATGTTGTTTTGTAGATTCTTTTCCTCTTCCGGAGTTAAAAATTCGCCGCGGTTGGATTTAACATACAATGCCACCCAGTGGCAGTGAAAGGCCTCAGCCATTCGGGCAGTGGTACGTATACAGTGAGCTGATGATGGCGCCGGCCCTACGCAAACAAGTATCTTTGAAAAGGGCAGTCGGCTATTTTTCCCTAATGGGGCATCCCGGGTAATTCGATCAGCAGTCCGACGCATGGCAATTTCACGAAGGGCCGTCAAATTGCCATACGTGAAAAATTTTTCAAGAGCTAAGCTGGCTTTTTGAGGTGAGTAGATTTTCCCCTCTTCAAAACGGCTCATTAATTCATCCGGATCAATATCCACGAGTATTACCTTGTCAGCATTATCTAAAAAATAATCGGGAATCCGCTCCTGAACGGCTATCTTCGTAATTTCCCCAACCACATCGTTGAGACTTTCAATATGCTGAACATTCACAGTCGTATAGACATCAATGTCGGCATTAATGAGTTCTTCAATGTCCTGATAGCGCTTTTTATTTCGAGAGCCCGGAGGATTGGTATGAGCCAATTCATCCACCAAAATAAGCTGGGGATGAATCTCCAAAGCCTTATCCAAATCAAAGTCCCAGAGTGTCATGTTTTTATATTTAACCATTCGGGGCTTAATCATTGGAAGCCCTTCCATGAGTGCCATGGTTTCAGGCCGGGTATGGGGTTCAATATAGCCGACTAAAACATCAGTGCCTCGCTTGTATTGAACCTGAGCTTCCTCCAACATGGTATAGGTTTTTCCTACCCCAGCTGAATAACCGAAAAATACCTTAAGCTTCCCTTTTTTGTTTAACGTTTCTTCTTCCTGATTTCTAAGATTTGCCAAAAGCATATCGGGATCCGGTCGTTGCTCTACATCCATTGAGAATTCCCCCTTCCTGGCGATATTTTTTCATTTTTGTATCATACCACAAATAAACCCTAATTCAATGCATCCAGGCTAATATTTACCTTGAGTACATTCACAACCGATTGTCCCAAAAATCCTAAAACTGGCAAAGTTGTATTTTCATCAATGATTTTTTGAATATCAACCACTGACCGATTTCTTTCCCGGGCAATCCGTTCTACCTGATACTGAGCGCCTGCCACTGAAATATCAGGGTCGACCCCGCTTCCGGAAACTGTCACTAAATCCATTGGAATCGACCGAGCGTTTCCAGGGTCTAATGCGTGCCAATCGCTGATACGTTGTTCCACTAATGCTTTTTGTTCTGCGCTCACCGCTGAGAGATTGGTGGGTCCACCGGACTCAGTGGTTGGTCGACCAATCAGATATTGTGGTTCTGTAAACACCTGTCCCAAATACTCTGATCCATAAACCTGATTAATGCCATTTTGTTCAATTTTAATAATGCTCCCATTGGCACCAAAGGGAAAAAGCACCTGGGCAATCCCTGTCATCAGACCGGTGTATAACACACCGCAAATCACTGTGAATATGAAAAAGCTGACTATGGCCGGTCTTATCACTTGGTTTATTTTTTCTTGTTTCATTTTTTCCACCTCACACAAAATTCAGTGCTGTTAACAGCATATCAATTAATTTAATGGCCACAAAAGGGGCAATTATTCCGCCTAAACCATAGATCAGAAGATTTCTGCTTAATAATTTACTGGCTGGAAGTTCCAAATATTTTACTCCTCTTAATGCCAGAGGAATAAGGGCTAAGATGATCAGGGCATTATAAATAATGGCTGATAAAATAGCACTGGTGGTACTGGTGAGTCCCATTACATTTAAAGCAGTGAGTTCTGGGTAAATTCCAAAGAACAATACTGGAATAATGGCAAAGTATTTTGCAACATCATTGGCCACACTAAAGGTGGTTAATGCCCCTCGGGTCATCAGCAGTTGTTTCCCGATTTGCACCACCTCAATGAGTTTTGTCGGGTTGGAATCCAGATCCACCATATTCCCGGCTTCCTTGGCTGCCTGGGTACCGGTATTCATGGCCACCGCCACATCCGCCTGGGCAAGAGCCGGTGCATCGTTGGTACCGTCTCCGGTCATTGCCACCAAATATCCCTTGGCCTGGAAATCCCGGATCATGGTAAGCTTGGCTTCCGGGGTTGCTTCTGCTAAGAAATCGTCCACTCCGGCTTCTGCGGCAATGGCTGCTGCGGTAATGGGGTTATCGCCGGTGATCATAATGGTTTTGATTCCCATTTTTCTGAGATCTTCAAACCGTTCTTTCACGCCATTTTTGACAATATCTTTAAGATATATGACCCCTAACACCTGGTAATTTTTTACAACCACCAAGGGTGTCCCTCCTTTTGCTCCAACCGAATTCACAATCTCTTCACATTCCTCTGGGTATTCGTAACCATTTTCGATGACATAAGCCTTTACCGATTCAGCAGCACCTTTACGAATCACCGTATCTCCATAATCAATGCCACTCATTCGGGTTTTTGCTGAAAAATCAATGAAAGTGGGATGCAGTTTTGACAGATCACGGCTTCGAATATTAAACCGTTCCTTAGCCAGAATGACAATGCTTCGACCTTCCGGGGTTTCATCCGCCAGGGATGATAATTGTGCGGCATCTGCCAAATCCTTTTCGATGATCCCTTTAATCGGTAAAAACTCGCTGGCCTGACGGTTTCCCAGGGTGATGGTTCCTGTTTTGTCTAATAAAAGAATGTCCACATCTCCGGCAGCTTCAATGGCTCGCCCACTCATAGCCAACACATTTGCCTCATTCAAACGGCTCATGCCGGCAATCCCAATAGAGGATAACAGCGCTCCAATAGTGGTAGGTGCCAGGCAAACTAACAAGGCGATAAGGTTGGTAATAGAAACTGCTGCTCCCTGACTGGACTGGGAGCTTGAAAAGGCTGAAAAGGGAAACAATGTGATGGTGATGGATAAAAAGATAATCGTAAGAGCCACCAATAAAATCTGAAGGGCAATTTCATTCGGTGTTTTTTTACGGGATGCCCCTTCCACCATGGCAATCATTTTATCTAAAAAACTTTCCCCAGCTTCGGCAGTGACCTTGACGATGAGCCAATCGGACACTAAACTGGTACCTCCGGTAACCGCACTGCGATCCCCACCGGATTCTCGAATAACCGGAGCTGATTCGCCGGTAATGGCACTTTCGTCTACACTGGCAGCCCCATCAATGACCTCTCCATCCATGGGAATTTGTTCATTGACCTTGACCAGAAAAACATCTCCTTTTTTAAGACAAAAAGCTTTTACTTCGGTAAAGGTTGAATCATAGTTTGGGGTTTCCAATTTCCTTGCCATAACATCCTTGCGGACACTCCTCAGGGCTTCTGCCTGGGCACGGCCACGGCCTTCTGCCAAAGCTTCGGCAAAGTTGGCAAAAATTGCAGTGAACCAGAGAATCAACGCGATGATCAGGGTGTAAGCTGGCTGAGCATCGCCGATACCCACCAAAGATAGAGCAAATAACAGGGTAGTTATAATCGCCCCAAGATAAACCACAAACATAACAGGGTTCTTCACCTGAACTGCCGGGGTCAGCTTTTTAACAGACTGACCCAGGGCATCCAGTAGCACTTTTTTATTAATAATATTATTCATTTCTTCTACCTCTTAACTAAGTGTCGTAAAATAATCAGCAATGGGTCCAAGGGCCAGGGAAGGTAAAAAGCTTAAAGCACCAATCAGTAAAATCACTGCAATGACAAGTCCGATAAACATTGCCCCTGATGTTCTTAGGGTTCCATCGCTGGATGGAATGGATTTTTTACCGGCAAGGCTGGCACCTAAATAAACCACTGCCACCATGGGAATAAAACGCGAACAAAGCATGATGATTCCCAATGTTAGGTTGTTAAACGGAATGTTGGCTGTATAACCTCCAAAGGCACTGCCGTTGTTGGCACCTGCAGATGTAAAAGCATACAATATTTCCGAAAATCCATGGGCCCCGCTATTGGTTAGCCAGGTTTGCACCTGGGGCATCATGGTTGCCAGAGCGGTTCCAAAAAGAATGGTCAACACTGGCACGAGAACAATGATAGATGTCATTTTCATATCAAAAGGCTCGATTTTCTTTCCCAGATATTCCGGTGTTCGTCCAACCATCAGGCCGGCAATGAAGATGGCTAAAATAGCGAAGGCTAACATGGCATAAAGCCCGGAACCAGTCCCTCCAAAAACAATTTCACCTAATTGCATGAGAAAAACCAGGGTCATTCCTCCCAATGGGGTAAAGCTGTCATGCATGGCGTTCACTGAGCCGTTGGATGCCGCAGTGGTGGTCACTCCCCAAAGAGCAGAGCTCCCAACCCCAAAACCTGCTTCTTTCCCTTCCATATTACCGCCATTAACAACGCCCTGAAATTGTGATCCCAGGTTCATTTCGCTATAGGTCGTTACTGCTAAGGCGACAACAAAAAGAATAAGCATAATCGTCAGAATTGCCCGACCCTGTTTAGCATCCTTAACGGCTTTTCCAAAGGTGAAACACAAAGCTGCTGGTATAAGAATAATAGCAACCGTTTGAACGAAATTTGAAATTGCTGTTGGATTTTCTAAAGGAAAAGCCGAATTAACACCAAAAAATCCGCCGCCATTGGTTCCCAATTGCTTAATGGCAATTTGGCTCGCTGCCGGCCCTAATGGTACCACATGGCTTGCGCCACCTTGTAGGGCGATGGCCTCTACATAGCCTCCAAAGGTTTGAACAACCCCCTGGGAAATTAAAATCACAGCCATAATAATTGATAAGGGCAACAGCACATATAAAATAATACGGACAAGATCGCACCAAAAATTTCCAACATTTTTTTTCTTCACAAAGATAAAGCCACGAATAAGAGCAAACAAAACCGCAATCCCAGTGGCTGCTGAAACAAAATTTTGTACCGTCAACCCCAAACTTTGGGATAAGTAGGACAAACTTGTTTCGCCACTATAGGCCTGCCAGTTGGTATTGGTTACAAAACTGGCAGCAGTGTTAAAGGCTAAATCCCAGCTTAGTCCCGGCAACCCCTGGGGATTCATGGGTAAAAATCCCTGGCTCATCAGCAGGAGAAACAAAAACAAAAAACCAGTAAGACTAAATAACAATGCCGAAAGTGCGTATTCTTTTCCTCCCATTGTATGGGTTTCTTCAATTCCCATACCTTTGTAAATTACATTTTCCACTGGTCTTAAAAAACCAAGACCTCTGACTTTTCCGGTTTCCATGATTCTGTAGATATACAGGCCCAATGGCCAGGCCAGAAGTATTACCACTAAAAAAAAGAAACTGTCTTGAATGATTACCATATTCATAAATTTTCACCTCTAAATAAAACATAAAAAAGATAACCCAATAAACTCATCCCAATAATTCCTGATATTATTATTACTAATCCCATAATTTTATCTCACTCCTTCCAATAGTTAGTATTATACCCACTAGTTTGTAAATTAGTTGTTTGAATATTGACAATTTCCATAAAGAATATGTTAAGAAAACTTTTATCTTTTTTTCTACAACCTAAAAAAAGTACCCTTTATTCCAAAAATATTTCAGCGGCGGTTTCAAATATGATTTTTTGATAAAAAAAGGCACTCCAGAAGAGGAGTGCCCATGAAGGAATATAAATCAGTTCCTATATGCAATTGATTGAGTAACACGTCATTGCTCAGGAAATGGAATTGCTTAATTATTCGTAACTTTCTTAGCAGCCAATTAGACTTCTAAATTTTTCTTTCGATAGGCTTTAAGATATTTTACGTTAAAATCATCTCTACCCACTAATGTTTCTGCTACACAAATGCTTGACATCATTTTCTTGTCCAAAGGGTCAATTAAAAGTGAATCAAGTCCTTTGGCAATGGCCATTACTGCAAAATTTCGATTGAGAAATTTTCGTTCCGGCAACCCAAAGGAAATGTTTGATAGCCCACAAACTGTATGGATTCCGGCATAGTTTTTCATAATGTGTTCCACCGTATCAATAAAACCCAACCCAAAGGTTTTATCGGTTGAAATTGGCTGAACCAAAGGATCTACATAAATATTTTCAAGTTTCACATTGTTTTGAATGAGTCGGTTGATTAATATATCTGCGATTTTTAATCGTTCTTCCTTGGTTTCAGGCATTTTTTCATCATTCATGCACAGAGCCACAATTTTAAAAGGTGTTCCTGCAATGAGGGGTAGAATCGCATCCAGCCGATCCTTTTCCAATGATATGGAATTGATCATGACATTATCGCCATTGAGTTTAAGTCCTTGCTCAATGACTTTGGGATCGGGACTGTCAATGGAGCAAGGCAGATTGGTGACTTCTTTGATGTTTTTAATCAGCCATTCTATGTAGCGTCCTTCTTTACCCACAAATATTCCGGCATTGACATCGATGTATGAGGCACCGGCTTCGGTTTGATCCCTGGCCAGCTTTTGAATGAAAGCATGGTCTTCCTGTTTAATGGCTTCTCCAACCGCCTTTCGGCTGGCATTAATTAATTCTCCGACAATTATCATTTGCTTTTCCTCAATTTATGAAGCCACAAGGCTTCTGCCAACTAATACGGCCTCTCCGGCATCCGGGGCGTACCCATCGGCTCCGATTCCTTCGGCAAAATCGACGGAGACTGGCGCTCCTCCAACCATGGTTTTTACTGATAAACCGGAGTTCTTAATAGCAGCCACTGTTTCGCCCATGGCGGCCATAGTAGTGGTTAATAGGGCTGATAGACATATGATGTCGGCGTTTTTTTCTTTGGCAGCTTCAATGAATTTTTCAGTAGGCACATCAATGCCCAGATCAAATACTTCAAAACCGGCACCTTCCATCATCATCGATACCAGATTCTTTCCAATATCATGACGATCTCCTTCAACCGTACCAATCACAACAACGCCTCGTCCGCTTTTATCGCCGGCAAGTGATGGCTTAATCATTTCCAAACCCATTTTCATCACGTTGGCTGCCATGAGCATTTCCGGCACATAAAGTTCGCCCTTTGAAAAGAGACTTCCAACCTCATCCATGGCACTGATGAGGCCATCATTTAAAATAACCTTGCTGTCTACTCCGGCATCCATGGCATCCTGAATTGCTTTAACTATTTCTTCATCATCAAATTCTATGATGGCATTATATATTGCTTGTACACTCATTTTCTTATTCTCCTTAATTATATTTATTTGATTTCGGCTAAAAGTTTTTCAAGATTTGCTGCTTCTTCATCTGCGATTACATAGGTATGTAAAGCATTATCCGGGAATGCGCCGTTTCTCACTTCTTCGCAAAATCCGGTAAATCCTTTTAATAATTCTGCCCCGACGTTGGCATATTTTTTAACAAATTTTGGTGTGAAATCGTCATAATATCCAACCATATCAGCATAAATTAATAACTGACCATCGGTGAATGACCCGGCCCCAATACCTAAAACAGGAATGTGTAATCTTTCGGTAATGGCTTTTCCAACAACTGCCGGAACACCTTCCACTAAAATAAATGATGCCCCGGCGGCTTCAATTGCCAGAGCTTGTCTTAGCAATTCCATGGCTGCTCCAGCACTTTTACCCTGGGCTTTGTAGCCTCCCATTTGTGCTGCGAATTGCGGTGTTAAACCGATATGACCCATTACCAGAATACCAATATCAGCAATGGCTTTAATCCGGGCACAAACTGAATCGGTACCGCCTTCTAATTTTATGGCGTCAACCAGGGATTCTTTTGTGAAACGTCCGGCATTAAATACTGCTTCCTCATTTGAGATCTGGTAAGACATGTAAGGCATATCCCCAATAATAAAAGTGTTGGGTGCACCTCGTCTTACCGCTGAAGAATGGGATATCATGTCATCCATGGTCACTGGGAAGGTGGTTTCATGTCCTAAAGTTACCATTCCCAGAGAGTCCCCTACAAGGATCATGTCAACTCCTGCACGTTCTTCATATTTGGCTGTTAAATAATCATACCCGGTAATATAAACAATTTTTTCTTTCTTTTCAGCCATTTCTCTAAAATTAATAATGCTTTTTTTCATGATAATCTCCTTTTATTTGGCAATTTTTTTATAAAGACTTTCTTTTCATTTCTAGGTTTACTAACCTTGGGTAGACTAGAAAGTCTTAAATGACAGGGGCTTACTATTTTATTTTTCCAGTTCTTAAATAGTCATTAAGTTCTTCTTTAGTCATGTTATCAATGCCAATGTATTCCAGAGTGTATCCCTTGGCCGTTAGGTCTCGTCCAAGAATAGCACAGGCTAAACTAATCATTGAGTCAACAACAGGGGTATTAACGCCATAGACATTTCCAAGTTGTTGATAGACATAACAACCGACTGGAATATCTTCGGTGATGTATCGGTTTTCCATGGTAAATGGACCTGTGCCAAACTGAATAGGATCTTGTTTATCAAATGGAATTAAATAATCAAGTCCCATATATTCTTGTCCCAATACATTTTCACGAGAAAAGAAATGTTCTTTTTCATAGGGTTGAATGCCTACCCCGATGGTATCGGCAAGTGAACATTCTTCCTGATAGAAGGTATATTGAACCTGAGAAATTGAAGGACAATAAGCATGGGAATAAATGGAAAATTGATATTTATCGTCTCCAAAAATTGTTCCAAAGTTTTCCATGGTAGAGACGCCAAGAATAGCACCTGGGCAATGAAGGACAGGGTTAACATTTGAGAATCCGGTGTCTAAAACTGTATCACCGGCAACGGCACCTTCTCCTTCGGTGACTGCATCCATGGATGGTAAGTATTTAGAACTTTCGATGAAAGCTTCAGTATCGGTAGCAGGCATTGCGGCACCTCGAAGAGTGATCGCACGGTAATACACTCTGATTTTGTGAGTGATGACACCACCAGGCATATCCACACGGCTGCCATAGGTAGAACTTGACCATCCCCCAATAATAACTTTCTTGGTGCATCCAGCTTCACGCATCATTTTACGGAAGATCAAGGTACCAAAGTTGTCTGGGAAAATATGGATTACTTGTCCATCTTCTAAACAAGGAATTAATTTTTCGAAAAAAGGTTTATGTCCAAAGGTTGGTGTTGCAATAACAATGATCCCCGCACCTTTGACGGCTTCTGCGACATCCGTTGTTACCTTATCCATTTTTGCGAAACCTTCACGTTCGAATCCATAAAGATTTACTTGTTCTCCATAGAACTTAATCCCAACTTTTTCTACGTTTTTTAATGTTTGTTCTGCAAAAGGTTCGAAATCGCAAATTCTTACTTTTGCGCCTCCTAAAGCACAATCTCCGGCAATAGCCTTTCCAACTGCACCAGCGCCTAAAACTGCAATAGGCATGTCTTTTAAATAACTCATATCTGCCATTTGTTCTTCTCCTTTAATTTATCTCAGTATAAATAACTGATTAATAATCTTCTTGTCATTATTTAAAGCAAATTTCATGCCAAATAATAGAAAAGTTGACATTTTTTAAAATTAACCGTTTTATAAGCTTTTACGAACTTTATTCTTAGTTTGTATTTTTTACATATCATAGACATGCAAAATTTTATGCATATAAAATAAGCTAATCATTACTTTTAAAACAACTATATTTTTTTTAATCCCTTATGTAAGCGATTTCTTTTGTATGTAATCGTTTTTTGCACCTTGCTATTTTTTTGCACACTCTAAATCCACATAAAAAAACGGTATTGCAAAGTGAGCTGCAATACCGTTTTCTATTTAAACTAATTCCTCTAAATCATTGGCTAGAATACTACCCAATTGAATCTCACTTGACTCAACTAAATTTGCATTTTTGGTTTCCGGTGCCCAGAATATTGACATCACCATGCCAAATACCAGTACGCCTGTCAAGGCCAGCATTGTTGGGGTAAAACCAATTCCGGCAATACCAACAGGTAAAAGATAGGTTCCAATCGCAGCTCCCAATCGGCTGATTGCGGTGCACATACCAACCCCTTCTGAACGAAGGTTGGTCGGGAAAAGTTCCGGTGGATAGACGCCGGTTAAATTAGAAATCGCAGTCATAATAAACGTGAAGACCAGAAAGCATCCGACGGCGACAATATTATTTGGTATCATCGTAAGGCCAAGTAATGCCACTGCCATAATTCCAAAAGAGTAAATTGTAAATACTCTTCGCGTAAGTTTAACAGTTAACCAAAGACCTACAAGTCCCCCAAATATAAGCATCAGGTTTAATGCTAAGTCGACTGTCCAGGTCTCTGCTAAATTCATTGTAGTCAATATTAGTGGCAGGAAGGTATAAATGGCAAAGTAAGGAATAACAATTGCCGCGAAGAACAAACCACCAAAAGCTGTACGTTTTCGATTTTCTTTATTGAAGAGGTCGAAATAGCTGACTTTTTTTGTGACTACAGGCTCAGGATCCATATAAACGTTTTCGCCAAGATATTTATGTACAATTGCCAGAGCTTCATCTCGACGCCCTTTGCTCTCAAGCCATCTTGGTGATTCCGGTGTTCCAATTCGTAATATTAGTACAATTACTGCAGGAATTGCAGCACTTGCAAGCATCCATCGCCATATTTCAGGATCACCTGAGGATAGTAGCACAACGCCAATAATGTTTGCGGCAACATACCCAACAGTCCATACAACACTAAGTGCTCCGAGTAAAACACCACGTGATTTTTTCGGAGAAAATTCAGCAAGTAACGATACGCCTACTGCGTAATCGCCTCCTAATCCAAATCCGATGGCAATTCTCAAAGCGAATAATTGCGCCGGATCCGATACAAAAAACTGAAGGGCGGAACATGCTGTGATCAATATAAAGTTAACCAGGAATATTTTTTGTCTCCCAATTTTACCTGAAATGCCGCCGAGTATGATGCTGCCCAAAAAGAGTCCCATTAAAGCAGAAGCTCCCAATAATCCCATCCATTGTGGACTTAGGTAAATTTGTTTTTGCATAAGTATGATTGCCATACCAATGGTTCCGAGAGAAAAACCATCAGTGAAATGGGCACCAAAAGTTAATGCCGTAATCTTGACGTGAAACTTGTTAAGGGGAAGATCATCCATGTTAATTTTTTTATTTTTAATTACTTGACTGTTCATAAACATTCTCCTTCTATAAATTATTTTATCATAATTCTTTAATTTTCATCACAATTCTTTACTATTGGACGGTCAATTGCCATCCATTCATAAATTCAATCATCCCTTCACTATTAAATTTTAATTAATAATTTTTGTCGATTCCTAAATGATTATTCATAAAACGTTTACAATACCTCCTGTTTTATTTTATAACGTGAATTAACGCAATTTTTGTGCCAATTCGTAAATTTTACGATATTTTTATTTGTGCTATTAGGCTGTTTTAGAAGATCATTTTTAGGTGAAAACTTATGCTGCCGCATAAATTTTTGCGGTATTTTTGATCTTCTATTGAAAACCATTACACAAACCCCACTAAGACTGGGTTTTCAACGTTTTCTCCATTTATTTTGCATGTAATCGTTTTTTGCATCCAAAAATACTATAATATATCTAAAACAGCTCTCGATGAATATCATATTTATTAACCCTATTTGTTTTCTATTGTTATTATAACTTTCTTCAATAATTAATAACCATCATTCGGATATTATTTTTTTTATTACTTTTATATAAAGCAACGTTTTTACTATTTCAAGCATTGAAAACATTGGTGGCTGCCTTTTGCAGATTGTCTTATAAGGAAGATTTTTTTGTCATTCTAAAATTATATTTGATAAAATCTTATGTTTTCTCGGTTTTTTGACTTTCAATCACTGTCAATCGAGATGTTGGCATAATCCTTGCGTGTTATCTATTTGAAAAGATAATATTATTTAAATAATTTAGGAGGAAAAAATGCAAAGAGATTCTAAAATTAATTACATGACAACGCGTAAAAACAATACCTGTTATGGTATGGGCATCGGTATTATGGTATTAGATGATGCTTACCCTGGATTTCCCGGCGATGTTCGTAATGCCAGTGCCTGGGGATTCCCGATTCAATATGAAATTGCTAAGGGCGTTGATAATTACACTTTAGTATGGGAACAAGATAAAACACCTTGTCGCAGACCCATCGTTCAAGCCGCAAAAAACCTGGAAAGTATGGGATGCCGTGCCATTGCTGCTGAGTGTGGCTATTTCGCTTACTTCCAACAGGATGTTGCCGCTGCAGTGGATATACCTGTTTTCATGTCCAGCCTTCTACAAGTTCCATTTATCCAACAACTCATCGGCCCTAAAAATGCGGTTGGTATTATTTGTGCCCAAAAACGATTTTTAACCAATACACATTTGGAAAAAGTTGGCATTGATCTAAGTAGTAATTTCTACATTGCCGGTGCCCAGGATGAATATGGCTGTCCTCAATTTGACAGTCTATGGGATCATGAAAAGCGTCCTGAGATTCCCGAAAGTTATTATGATGAATCAGAAAAAGATATGATCCATATCGCCAAAGAATTTATTACAAAACATCCCGATATTAAAGCGATTATGTTGGAATGCACAGGCATGCAACCCTTCGCCAGAGCTATCCAACGGGCTGTTGATTTGCCTGTCTTCAGCTGGGGAACTTTACTTGACTATGCTAATTCTTGTACCACCCACCGTGACTACTACGGAAGTATCTAGTATTCTATTAAGAGGAACATACTCCTGTTTTTATCGCGAACAAATTTTACCCAAATTAACAAAAATCTATTTTAGGAGAATATAATGGAAACGACAAAAAGAAATATTGATTTTAATGTATTAAATCAAACAAAAATCGAAATGATTCACGAAAAGAGCATGGATCTTCTGGAAAATTTTGGCATGCGTGTTAATGGGGATCGTACCATTAACTGTTTAAAAAAATATGGTTGCACCGTTGATGGCGACCTGGTAAAATTCCCAAAAGCTGTTGTGGATAAAGCACTCAATACTATTCCCAAAGAATTAACCCTTTATAACCGTGATGGAAAACCAAGCATGGTGATCAACAGTAAAAATAACGTTTATTTTGGAACGCATTCAGACCAATTAGAAATTTTAGACTACAAGAACAACATGGCACGTCCTTTCGTTAAATCAGACATCAAGGTCATGTGTAAACTTGCAAGCTACTTACCAAATATTAGTTTTGTTTTGTCTGTTGGTTTGTGCGCCGATGTTAATCCCAAAGTGCAATCTCAGGTATCCTTCATTGAAACACTAAAAAACTTTGACAAAACCATTAACTTTTCAACCAACAACATTGATTCTCTACAGGAAATCATTGATATTGCAGCTGTTGTTGCCGGCGGACATAAAGAACTTGCCGAAAAACCATTTATCTTTAACTACTGTGAACCCATTCCACCACTGACCCACCCTGTGGAAAGCACTGAAAAATTATTTATCAGCGCAACCAATGGCATTCCGGTTGTCTATATGCCTTACTGCATGATGGGCGGAACTGCACCTCTTAGCATTGCTGCTGCTTTAACACAAAATAATGCTGAAATCCTGGCTGGGGTTGTTATTACTCAGGCAGTTAAAGAAGGTGCTCCAATGATCTATGGTTCTATGCCAACTATTTTTGACATGCAAACCACCGTTGGCTCCTATGCTGCACCTGAATTCCATAAGTCAATTGCTGCGGCCTCTGAATTAGCAAGCTACTATAATCTGCCCTTCTATGGCACTGGCGGATGCAGCGATGCCAAAACCATCGATCCACAATCTGTGGCCGAAGTAGAAATGGAACTTTTCTCTACTATTTTGAGTAAAGCACATCTCGTTCATGATGTTGGTGTTTTAGACCATTGTAATTCTGTTGCTCCTGCAATGGTTGTATTAGCCAATGAAATGATTGATCAACTTTCAACTTTCTCCAGTGGCGTTGAAGTCACTGAAAAAACCCTGGCCATGGATATTATTAAAAAGGTTGGCCATGGCGGTCATTACCTTAATGAAATGCATACCCTTAAAAATTTCAAAAGCGTCTGGTATCCTGAATTATTCAAACGTCGTATGGTGAATCCTGACCAATCTGATATATTAGAAATGGTTAATACAAAAATTGACAAGATCCTTAATACCTATGAAGTACCGGCATTGGATCCCGCAATTCTGGCGGAAATCGAAAAAATAGAAAAAAAATATCAATAAAATCATAATAATAACATCTATGATTTTTACTCCATTTTACTAATAAACAGCCAACCTCATTTTGAGGTTGGCTATATGATTTTTTTGGAAAACGTGGTATCCTATCATTAGAATTAATTAACAATGAAATGGAGAAAAAGAAATGAAAGATTACAATGAATCCATTTTAGAGGCCATTAGTCAAGATTCTATACCCATTGAGGATCTTGAACGTATCGAAGATGTTTGTATCCATATTGTAGATTGTGAAGGTAAAATTGTTTGCTACTCCAAGGGGTGTGAATTTGTTGATAATATGAAGCGGGAAGATGTTATCGGAAAAAACATGTCGGATATTTATCATTATCTGGAAAATGAATCCATGGAATCTGTGGTACTGAAAACCGGGAAAAAAGTTAAGGATGTTCATGTTAAATATACTTCTCCCTCAGGGAAGATTGCCGATGTTATCAGCAGCACCTATCCTGTTTTTTCCAGAAACGACCCTCATAAGGTTGAAGCGGCAATTTGTATTTACCGGGATATCTCAGACTATATTCATATGGCCGGTATCATCAATAAATTAAAAAACGCCTTAAAATCTCAGCTGCTAAAAAATAATGGTACCCAGTTTACATTTAAGGACATTGTGGGTTCCAGCCCTAATATATCAGAATGTATCCGTAATGCCGAAATAGCAGCTCAAACCACTGCCCCTATTCTGATTGCAGGACCTACCGGTACCGGCAAAGAAGTTTTTGCCCAAAGCATTCACAATGCCAGTCCCCAGGCGAACAAGCATTTTGTGGCTATTAACTGCAGTGCAATTCCTGAAAACCTTTTAGAAAGTACGCTGTTCGGCACCCTGAAAGGCTCTTTCACCGGAGCCATTGATTCCGTTGGGCTATTGGAAACTGCCGAAGGGGGCACCGTCTTTTTAGACGAAATTAATTCTATGAATCTAGTGCTGCAATCTAAACTCCTACGTGTTTTGGAAACCGGAAAATACCGCAAAGTTGGGGGTAATAAGGAGATCACCACCAACGTTCGGATACTCAGCGCCCTGAATCAAGATCCTTTAAAAGCCATTGAAGAGAAGCATCTCCGATCCGATTTATATTATCGGCTAGCTGTTTTTTCGATCCTGTTACCGGCTCTTAAAGAACGCAAACAGGATATTCAGGAGCTGGTGCTTTCCTTTTTATCCACCGAAGCGACGGCCATGGGCAAACAGCTTTTCGAGATTTCAAAGGAATCCCAGGAGATTCTGCTAAGCCATGACTGGCCTGGAAATATCCGAGAGTTAAAGCACGCCATTACCCATGCTATTTACATTGCTCAATATCGGGATACCATTCTTACCCCTGATTTATTACCGGAGTATCTTCGTAAAAATATTTCTGATAAAAAAATAGTTGCGAAGTTTTTAGCCGCCAGTACTGATGATAAAAATTTAAAAGCAACGCTTCATCGAATTGAACGTCAAATGATTCTCGATATTTTAAAGTTAAACGATAACAATATTTCTAAGAGCTCCCGGGAACTTGGCATCTCCAGACAAAATTTGCAATATAAAATTCGCCTTCACAATATTCAGTGTAATGATGAGAATTAAAAATCGAAAAGACAGTTTCCATTAAATTAAAATTTATGTGAACTGTCTTTTTATTCATTAGCGTTCCGATATTCACAGGTAACATTGGAACAGAGCTCACAGTCATGATCTTTTTCCGCCAGGACAATGTTTTTATCTGCGCCATAAACATATCCCAGTGTTTTAACCGGATAATACATGAAACCCTCGGTAATTCCAACTGAAAGCAGTTCTTTACCATCCGTATGATCCAAAATTGTTTTTTGAAATTTCATGGGAATAAGGTTATCATCTGGTTCATATCGCACCGTTAAAGCATACCCCTGGTTCTCATAGATTTCTTTTTTAATGACTTCATAATAATCATTGGTCGCATTAAAAAGAATGATATCCGCCATACTGTCGATCATCAGTCCTTTTAAAAAATCTTTTTCTTTGAAAAACTCCGTGGATTTTTCACTGATTTTAGGGCCCAGGGTTACCAGACAGTAAACCAAATGACTGACTTCGCAAAGTCCCCAATGGATTTTTTCTTCTTCATCATTTTCTTTGAATTCATGTATGGCTTGAATGGTTAATAATTCCGGTAACTGGGCAATTAAGTCATCATAGGCTGAGACAAACTCCGCATACATCGATTGTTCCTTAAATATATGCATTCGTTCAAACAATTCTTTTCGGTCAATACGATATGGAATTTTAGTAATGTTGTTCACAATAGCGACTCCTCTTATCAATGTTTATTTATATCCATGTGGTGAAAAAGAAGGTGGCTTTCGCCACCTTGGTTTAGATACGGTATTCGTATTTTAATTTAATCTTATCTCCTCGAAAAACAACTTTAGAGAACTCATAGGGATGATTATCTTTATCATAGAGTATATCCTCTAAAACAAGCAGCGGATATCCCTTGGGAACTTTGAAAAGCTGGCTTTCCTTTTCGGATGCTGATACGGATTCCAAGGTTTCACTAACCCGACTGGGCTTTAAATTATATTCTCTTTCTAACAACACACAGAGCTGTTCTTCTTCCAAAGCACGCTCACTTAAATTCTTGCAAAGTTCAAGTGGAATACGTGAATAATGGAGACTGATGGGTTCACCTTTTAAAAACCGCAAACGTTCAATTTCCAAAATAGGTGCACCTTGATGACATTCCAAACGTTTTGCCACACCATAGGACGCTTCCTTTTCAGAGACATTTAAAAGTTCAGTGGTAATTTCATACCCCATCCGTTCCAACTGCTCCCGAAAGCCCATATATGCCAGAGATTCTGTCATGATCTTAGGTTCTGCCACAAAGGTTCCTTTTCCCGGTACTCGATAAAGCATGCCATCCTGAACCAATTGGGAACAGGCTGAGCGAATGGTCATTCGGCTTACACCATAAAGTCGGTTCATTTCACTTTCCGACGGAATGGCAATATGGGGTTTCCATTCACCGCTTTCAATATTATCGCGGACTAACTCTTCCAATTGTATGTACAATGGTTTTGGGTTCTCTCGCTTAATTTTGTACATATCAATACTTCCTTCCATAAACTTCTCTGGTATCACATTTAACTAAATCTTTTTAATTTTACCATAGCCAATCGAAAATTAAAAGGTCGATCCAAAGAATTATTCTTAATCCTTTTTTATTTTAATTTGGCAAATTGATCGTATATGCCACTGGTACTTAATGCACTATAGAGGTTTTTGTAAATTTCATACAGCGCATTATATTTTTCAACATTTGCGGCAATCGGCTCAATCGTATCTGTATAGCGCACCATTGAATTTACGCCTTCTGCCACATTGTTAAACCAGCCTGCACCAACGCCGGCAATCACCGCTGCGCCAACAATGGTTGCATCGGAAATTTCAAGTTTTCGAATCGGAACTCCAAACATATCCGCAATAATCTGTCGCCAGGTTTCGGATTTTGTGGCACCGCCGGTGATCGCCAATTGTTTTATAACCACCCCGGATTTTTTCATGGTCTCATACATATCCTTACTTTCCAGGGTAATACCTTCCATAATGGAACGGATCATATCGCTTTTAGAGTGAGCAAATGTAATCCCGGCAAAAATCCCCTTGGCATCAGGATTCCAGTATGGATAACCCGATCCGGTGAGAAATGGCATGAAGATAATACCCTTTGATCCAACCGGACTTTTTTGAATGTGATAATCCATGACCTCATAGGGATCCATCCCAATTTTTTTACCCAGAGCAACCTCAACTTCGGCTAACTCATCTCTTGCCCAGCGATAACTGCTGGCAGCTCCCAATTGAATGCCTTCAAGGTTATACAAGCCTAAAGAGGCTGATGACGTTGCCATAACCCCTGGAACATCTTCAAGTACTAAATTTTCTGTTCCGACAACCAGTAACCCTGCAGTACCTAGAGTCAATGATGCAAAACCGTCTTCAATAACACCCGCACCAATGGCTGCACATTGTTGATCGCCACTGCCTGCCACTAAAATTGTTCCTACTGCTAACCCTGTTTTTTCAGCAACCTCAGCGGTTACTTTTCCCACAATATCACCGGGTTTTACTAGTTTTGGCAACTTTGCTTTATCAATACCAAAAGCATCAATAATATTGTCCGCCCAATCCATGGTGTTGGGATCAAGATAACCGGAAGTACAGGCATTGGTCACTTCACCATAGAAATCATCAGCGCCAAAACAGTATTGGATATACTCCGGCATCATTGCCACGTATTTTGTTTTTGCATAAAGCTCGGGGCGTTTTTTCATGAGCCATAGCAGTTTGAGATAAGTAAACGTTGGTGCCATTGGCATTCCGGTACTTTTAAAGAAAGTATCCGGATCCACCAGGGCCATCGCTTCTTCTAAAACCTCTGCCCCACGGTTGTCCTGCCAACCGTAAAAAATGTTTTCAATAGCTTCATTATTGTCATCCACTAATGTAAAGGTTGCGCGTTGGGTGGAAAATCCAACCGCTTCAATATCTTTTGGATCAAGACCAGATGCTGTAATGGCTTGTTTACATGCTTTAAAGGTTTCTTTCACCAACAAATCCACATCCTGCTCTACCCAATTAGGATGAGGATAGTTGCATGGATACTCTCCATACCCTTTTCCAAAGATTTTCCCATCTTTATTAAGAACCATCGCTTTTGTTCCTGTGGTACCAACATCAATACCCATTAAATACTTACCCATGATTAATTCTCCTTTTATTATAATAAATTTAATAATCATATTAATGGTTATAAGAAATATTATGCCTAGCTTAAAAGGACAGTTTTTTAATGTCAGAAATAATATTACCTCTGTATACTAATTTCCTCAATAATCTCTTCAAACAAATGGTCAATTTCCAATAAAACAGTATTCAATTATCACCTAAAATACTTTTTTATCCAGTGCTTCGTACACATTGATAAAACGATGATACCCATCTTCATAGGCTGCGAAATTATCGGAATTCGGAAAATAGGTATCGGAAATATGAACTGCACGGTCCGCTGCCGCTTTACAGCTTTCATATACCCCAATGCCAACTCCTGCATAAAGAGCTGCGCCCAGACAACCGGTTTCACTTGTTTGCAATATATGAATTGGTTTTTGGAAGACATCTGCCATCATCTGACACCATAGCGGCGATTTGGCTGCGCCGCCGGTAATTCGAATGCTTTCAATTTCAATACCGGCCTCTTCTTCGGCCCTGACAATATCATTCATTTCGTAGCAGATGCCTTCCATTACTGAACGTGCCATATCCGCCTTTTTCGTACCCAATGACATGCCAACAAAGGTTCCCCGGGCATTACTGTTAATCCGAGAACCCGAGGCCCCCTGAAGATAAGAAAGGAAAGTAATGCCATTGGCACCTGGGGGAACACTTTCTATCTGGGCATTAATCAGTTCATAGGGATCAATGCCGGCTAAATTTCCAGCTACTTTTTCCAGGTCACAAAAGGTATCCCGATACCAGCGATAGCTGGATGCTGCGGTATTGGAGAATGCTTCAATGGTCCAATTTCCAACCCCATGATTTCCTTTAACGACTAAACGACTTTTGGGATCTCTAATGGGGGTATCCGAGACAACAAAACTTGATCCGAAAGTTCCAACAACCATAACAGCCGTACCATCTTCAATGGCACCGGCACCAAACGTACAACAGTTTTGATCATGGGCACCCATACAAAGAGGAGTCCCTTCGGCTAAACCTGTTTTTTCGGCAACGTCAGCGGGAATATGTCCAACCACTTTTCCCGGTTCGGTAATCAGTATGGGACGTTTTTCCACGGGGATTTCAAGCATATCAAACATTTCCATGGCCCATTTGTTATTATTGACATCACACATGCCGTCGCGGCTTGCTGAAGATAAATCGGTATAATAACCATCCGCACCAAATTCTTTGAGAAAATAATCCTGGTGGGTTGAAAACATAGCGGTTTTTGACCAGTTTTCTGGTTCATTCTGTTTTAACCAAACCAATTTGGTCAGACTGAAGATACTCCCTAATGGATCCCCGGTTAATTGATAATAATCCTCGCGCGACATTCTATCGGTGACCCATTTCATCTCTTTTTCACCGCCGCGAAGATCCTGCCAACCCACAAAGGGACGAATGCATTTGCCATTTTCATCAAGCAAACCAATCACCGATCCCTGACTTGAAAAACCAACAGCCAATATTTCTTTGGGATCAACCCCGGAAGCCTTAATGGCGGCCTTGCAGGAATCAAACAACGCCGGGGTAATATCTTCCGCTGTTTGTTCGACCCAACCTGGTTTTGGATAGTAACAGGGATATTCCCGGTAGTCGCTTCCTATCATTTTTCCATCCAGATCAAATACAATTGTTTTACACCCGGTGGTTCCGCCGTCAATGCCCACTAAATATTTTCCCATCAAACTTTTCTCCTTTTTTTTATATATTTTTCATATAAACTTTTATATGAACTGTTTCCATTTAGTTCATTAAGGAAGAGTCTTATCCCAGATAAGCGGGACAAAGACCAATTTTTCGAAGATCATCAACCGCATCTAAAATCTCGGCGGCTCCCTGGGTTCCAATGAGCTCAGCTCCGGCTGTGAAAAAAGCAAAGGCGTTCTGTGGCCGCGGTGCTTTTACGCCGGCAACCTTTATTTTTGTTTTAGTGCCTTCTAAGGCATCAACCATCAGCATGACATCCTGAACCGATGGACCTGCATATTGTCCGGTAGAAGTTTTCGCCCAATCAATGCCTGCTTCTGCAACCAGTATACAGGCGGTAGCGATTTCCTCTTTTGTTAACATACAGGTTTCTATGATCATTTTTGTCATGACTCCACTTGCAGCACTGACATAATCTTTAAACTCCTGAAGAACTTCATCATACTTTTTATCCTTTAACGCTCCAACATTCATGCAATTGTCTAGAACTGTGGCACCCATGCGTACAGCTTCTTCGCTTTCAAAGACTTTTACCGCACTGCTTTGTTGTCCAAATGGGAAAGCAATGGCAGCTCCCACCATCAGATCCGTTCCCTGTAATTCTTCCACAACGACCTTGGTCCAGTAAGAGGATGAAAAACAAAAAGCTTTGGCATTGTACTTTATTGCATCCCGGCATCCCTGACGAATTTTTTCTTCGGTTGAATCTTTGGGTAAAACCGAATAATCGAATAATTTACCCATATCCCATTTGGTCATTTTTGATAAATCTACCATACACTTCTCCTTTAGGTTTAATTAATCACACGTTTGCTTCTTGCTGTCGGTTTATATAAACAATTTTGTAACGTCTTAGGCGGACATCTCGAAGAGTGTCCGACGTAGAGTGGAAAAATTGTTTCATATAAACCGACGGCAAGATAATTGTCTTGATTGTTTCAATCTTCACTGTTTATAAATTTAACCTTCATATTCAGGAATCATTTTGATTTTACGGATCATGTCCAGTGCGTCAATGATTTCCGGGGCTGATCGTGAACCGATAAGTTCAGCACCTGCTAAGAAGAAGGCATAGGCATTCTGAGGTCGTGGGAATTTCACTCCTGATACTTTGACCTTAACTTTTGTATCCTTTAATGTATCGACCATGATCAGCACATCTTCCATACTTGGTCCCTGCCACTGCCCGGTTGCAGACTTTGCCCAATCCAGCTCTGCTTCGGCAATGAGTTTACAGGCTGTGGCAATTTCCTCCCCGGTTAAAAATTCTGTATCCAGTATCATTTTAGTCATTACCGAACCAGCTGCTTTTTTGTAGTCTTTGAATTCCAGTAATACTTCCTTGTATTTTTTGTCTTTTAAAGCACCCACATTCATACAATTATCCAAAACCGTTGCACCCATTCGAACAGCCTCTTCCGCTTCAAAAGCTTTAACGGCACTGGTTTGCTGACCAAAAGGAAATCCAATGCCGGCACCAATTAATAAATCTGTTCCTGCTAATTCTTCCGCTACCACTGTTGTCCAGTAGGAAGATGAAAAACAAAAGGCTTTACAATTGTAGGCAATGGCTTTCTTGCATTCCGATCGTATATGCGCTTCTGTGGTGTCCTTGGGCAAAATTGCATAGTCAAAATATTTTCCCATATCCCATTTTGTCATTTTTTTGAAATTGATCATAATTGGTCCCTTTCTTTATTTTTATTTTCGGTATTCAGGTACTAAACCAATGTCACGCATTTGGTCCAGGGCATTAATGATTTCAGGTGCTGACCGGGTTCCAATGAGCTCTGCTCCGGCTAAAATAAATGCATAGGCATTTTGAGGCCGTGGAAATTTCACCCCGGAAACTTTGAGCTTAACCTCTGACCCTGCCACTGCTTTTTTCATTAATAGTACCTGTTCCATGGTGGGACCTTCAAATTGGCCGGTTGATGATTTGGCATAATTTAAACCTACTTCTTTGATAAGTTCACAAGCTGCCGTAATTTCTTCATCGGTTAAAAAACAGACTTCTAAAATAACCTTGGTCACTCTGCCCGCGGAAGCGGTTTTAAAATCGATTAACTCCTGCTTGACAACCTCAAATTTTTTATCTTTTAAAGCTCCAATATTCATCACCATGTCCATGCAGGTACATCCTACTTTTACAGCTATTTCGGTTTCTAATGCTTTAACTGCACTGGGAGATGAACCGAAAGGAAATCCAATCCCGGTGGCGATATGAACATCGGTTCCTTTCAGTTCTTCAACAACAATGGGTGTCCAAAAAGGTGATGAGGAATAGAAAGCAGCACAATTATACTCTTTTGCTTCTTTACAGCCATCACGAATATTCTTTTCCTGGGAATTTTTGGGAAGGATTGCATAATCAAAAAGCTTTCCCGCATCCCACTTTGTCATTTTTGATAAATCTACCATATTATTTGTCTCCTTTATTTATTGCATGCTAGACAATTGCAAAATTCATAAACACAACCGTAAATTGGTTTGATGTCAGTTTTCATAACCAGTTTTGTAACGTATAGGCGAACAGGCGTTAGACTGTACGACGTATAGTGGAAAAATTGTTTCATGTAAACAGACAGCGAAGCTCACAATACTTTTGCATTAACTATTTTTTGTATGCTGGTACGATGCCAATTTCACGCATTTGATCAAGAGCATCGATGATGGCTACTGCAGCCCGGGTCCCGATAAGATCAGCACCTGCCAGAATAAAGGCATAGACATTTTGAGGTCTCGGAAATTTTACTCCTGCAACTTTCAGCTTAACATCCGTTCCTGATAATGTCTTTTTCATCACTAAAAACTGATCCATGCTGGGACCTTCAAATTGACCGGTGGAAGTTTTTGCATAATCAATGCCAACTTCAGCAATCAGCTTACATGCTGTTGCAATTTCTTCATCGGTTAAATAGCAAACTTCCATAATACATTTTGTAATATGTCCCTGGGCTGCCTTTTTAAAAGCATCCAATTCATCTTTAATGACATCATATTTTTTGTCTTTGAGAGCACCAACATTCATAACAATGTCTAAAACCGTACAACCGGCCTTCACCGCCTGCTCCGTTTCGAATGCCTTTACAATGGCTGAGGATGCCCCGAAAGGAAAATCCAGCCCGGTTCCGATATGAATATCTGTTCCTGCCAATTCTTCTACTACTACCGGTGTCCAATAGGGTGTTGCCGAATAAAATGCCGCACAGTTATAGGCAACGGCCTCACGACAACCCGACCGGATATCTGCTTCTGTGGTGTTTTTAGGCAACACCGAATGATCGAAACATTTGCCCAAAGCTTTTTTGTCTAATTTTGATAAATCTACCATAACTATTGTTCCTCCTGTATAGTTTAATTTTTATAAAACAACTTCTTTAAGTTCCAGCATGGAGTCAATCACATAGGCCGGTTTTAAGGTGATAACTGTTTCTGGCGATCCATAACCAAAGGTGACCCCGCAAACATCAATGCCGGCGTTGGTTCCCGTAAGATAATCGGTTCTGGTATCCCCAATGAGAATGGCCTGAGACTTTTCACAGTTATAATAATCTAAAATCGCATTGATACAATCCGGATGGGGTTTTGGGTTTTTGATGTCATCTGCGGTTACGAGGATATCAAAATAATCGTATAGACCCAGGGTTTTTAATATTTTTTCGGTGGCACTTCTAATTTTAAACGTCGCCACCGACATCGCTTTACCCTGTCGTTTATAGTACTCCAGAATCTCTGGTACTCCTTCATAGGCAAAGCTTTTTTTATCACAGTTTTTCGTATAATAAGTTACAAAAAGAGGAAGGATCTCTCGGTCGATCAATGCTTCTTTATCTTCACCCAATGATTTCTGAAGAACATTTCGGGCACCACCGCCAATGCAGCTGCGAATAAAGTCATCACTTTTCTCTTCGAATCCATATCGCTTAATAATATACTTCACCGTTTCGACAATATCTGGACAGGTATCTACCAAAGTACCATCTAAATCAAAAATAATATAAGGATAATCTTTTGGTTCTTTATTTGTTATTATCATGGTCATCTCCTTAAACGTTTACAACCTATTGAGAAATCTTTTTATAAATTTCTCAATACTTCATTGTTTTCAAAATACTCCAGGGTGATACCGCATTCCCCAATGCTGCGAACCTTTTTATCGGTTTTTTTATAATCCGCATGATAATCAGAACCTCCTGAAATAATCTTCACCCGCCCCTCATAGTCGGTTTTAATCTTCTTAATGATTTCCTCCTTGGACATCTTCCCATTGTAGGTCGTTTTATCATAGGTATAGGAGGCTTCAATGCCATCCAATCCCCCATTGATCAATCGATCGATATATTCTGATCTGGACATGATTCCGTCTTTGGTATTCACTGTTTCGTCAATCAGATATGGGTGAGCCAGTATCGCAATCCCGCCGGTTTCATGGGCAAGGCCAATGATTTCAATGGGGTCCGGCTTTTCCCTTTTGACCGAAAAATCCGGATTATTCCTAACCAAAAGTTTGGCATCACTCCAAGTTTTGGTATACCCTTTTTCAGCCATTAGGTTGAAAATAATTTTTTTTTGAACATCTTCGGGTTTTCTTGGAATATCATCATAGTTCAGAACTTCATCCCAGGTAATCGGATATCCATTGGATTCTAAAACCTCCAGAAGCTTTTGATAGGAAAATATTTTGCTTTTAATGATTTTCTCATTCATTTCCAAAATTTTAGGATTTGTATAATCACACCCAAGCACTACGATATGAACGTCTTCCACCAAGGTTTCACAGGAAAATTCGATTCCCGGTATCAGCTTGATTCCTTTTTTCCTGGCATAGACAACGGGATCCACCATAACGCCATTAACCTCAATGCGATCAGGTGGTAAAACATCATGATCCGTGATCACAATGACCTTCATTCCCAAAGCTGCTGCATTGCATATGAATTCTTTTGGGGTATCACTTCCATCGGATCGTGTGGTATGACTATGTAAATCGACTGGATAATTTGATTGAAAGTTCATATTTTCTCCTCCTAATCCATTAAACTAAAGAATCGAATATGATTGGTCACAACTTTTTTTACTTCTTCTTTAGTAAAGGCATCCAATTTTAATGGATCATTTTGATCCGGATATGTTTTAGTGTACGTTGCCATTCCCTGGCAATAAGCAATCTTAATGGCCGTTGATATGTTGACCTTGGAAGCACCCAGGGCAATGAGTCGATGAAACATTTCATCGGTTAAACCGGTACCGCCATGAAGAACCAATGGACATTTTGAGAAACCGTTAATCTCTTCAAAAAGATCATAGTCAATGTTAATCTCACCTTTATAGACGCCATGGGCGGTGCCAATGGCCGGCGCAAAAGCATTAATCCCAGTTTCGTCTAGATAGATACGACAGTCTGCTGGTTTTGCATGAGCACTATCGCCTTCTTTTACATAAATGTCGTCCTCGACCCCAACAATGGCTCCTAATTCGCCTTCAACCGTAACATTTTTGGGCTTGGCATAGGCTATTATCTCCTTGGTATTGGTAATATTTTCATTTAACGGTAATTTTGAGCCATCATACATTACTGATGACCAGCCCCCATCAATACAGGCCTTTGTAAATGCGACATCAGTGGAGTGATCCAAATGAATGGCCACATCTACCGTAGCATTTTCTACAATGGATTTCAAAAAATCCATCATTTCCTTAATCCCAAATACTTTCACTGTTTTCACCGAAGTTTGCAGAATAATCGGTTGTCTTAATTCCTCTGCCGCTTCAACGGCTGCCTTGGCTGTCAAATGATTAACAATATTGAACGCACCTACTGCGTAGTGATTTTTTCTGGCATTTTGAAGAATTGCTTCCATATTCACATAACTCATGATAATCGCCTCTCTTTTAATAAATTTTTTAACGTGATCATGCTTAACCATAAGCGGTCATGATCACCTATGATCAGTATATCACGATTCGATGAGAAAATGATGATAAAAATCAACCCGTAAGCTATTCTATTCAGTTCTTACCTTTGTCCTTTAGCGGCATTCATAAACCGTCGTTGATAAGAAACGACTTGACTGCAGGAAGTGAATCGTGCCAGATATTTTGGTTCAGCGGTAATAATAACCCGGTGGACTAAATCTTCAAATTCTTTTTCAACCAATAATTTATCAATATCCGGGTAGTTAAACTCCCCTTCCATGCTGCAAATAATAAGTTTTGTTTCGTCCAGATTGGAGTTTTTAAAAACTCTTAAATTATGTCTTACGGCATCCAATCCATCTTTCCCCTCTGAATCATAGTAATGACGATAGGTCAACATTTCTTCCGCCATTTTTTTCACGACCAATAAATCTGTTTGACCCTGATCGTGAGTCAGATAGTCCTTTTCGATGAACATGTCTCTGATGGCTTCAATATATTTGACATCACCGGTGGTTTTAAATTGCACTAAGCATTGATTCATCAAACTGGATTGCATTGATCGGTGTCTGATAAAGCTGTTGATGAAGTATGGTTTGGCCTGCATGGCCAGTGCGGTCTGGTAAGGTTCAAACATTAAAGTAAAATTGACACGATAACCTTTTTCTTCCAGCATTAGGGCTAAATTATGTCCTCGAAATGCACCTTCAGTGGTCACATCCTGATAACCCTTCGTCAACTTCTTATTTCCTGAAAGAAGCTCAGTAACATTGATATTGGTAATGGGACCCGTGTGAGGTACTTTAATGACCAAACGATATTCCGAAAGCATCTCTTTGAAATTTTCTACTTCTTCCAGAATTTCTGTATCTGATTTATTAAAGGGATCATTTAGCTCAACACTGATATCAACCCCGGGTCCAAGAATTCTTCCGATTGCGTCCATCACTTCATCTCTGTTTTTATACTGATTGCCAACATTCGCTTTTGGATTATTAATGAATAAATCATAAATAATCCCTGGGTTACAGGTAAGGTTGGCAATCATCTTACTTACCGGATCAATCTCATAGGGATTGGCCGAATCGGCGGAAAACAATACATTGGTAGGTCGCTTACGTCCGTTTTTATCATAGGCGATATCCCGGACTAAATCTGCTTTCAAGATCCCATTAGCTTCTAAACCACACTCAATTCTAAATCCTGCCGGGGTTTCACCATCCGGAGTTTCAAAGGTGTTAATCACATCTTCAAACCTTTTCGTAACGCCAATGGTTTTAACGTATTTTGATAATCGGTCATATTCTTTCAATGGCAAATTGAAGTCCAGAACGCGATTTGAATAACTCTCCTGATTGTTAATAAGACTCACTTCATCATTTAATAAAGTGTTTAAAGTGCAGTTAATTCTCTTAATTTCTTTCATAAATTCCTCCCTGCCAATTTATTGTTGATTCAGTTCTTTCAATATTCTTTCGACCACTTTTTCCCCTGTAAGACCATAGGCTTCCAGCAATTCCCGATAGGGACCAGTATTCGTGGATCCGTCGATAATACCTAAAACATGGATAGGACTGCCATTATTTTCTGAAGCCAATGCCTCAAGTACCGCACTTCCGAAGCCTCCTATGATGGAATGTTCTTCCAATGTAATAAGTATTTTGCTTTTTCGATAGGCATTCTTTAAAAGTACTAAATCCAATGGTTTAACCGTTGGAAAATTCAGAACTGTGACGCCATATCCCATTTCATTTAAATTATTTCCAACCGTTAAGGCATCGGCCGTCAAGGTTCCTGTTACTGCTATTGCAATTTGCTTTCCTGAGTTTAAGAGTATTTCACCTTTTCCCAATTTAAAACTTCGCTGCGATGATTCAATCGGCTCTTCAAAACCCTTTTCAATAAGTGTTCCATAGAGCTCCAGACACTTGTGCCCATCACTGAGAATAAAGCGATCCGCTGTTCCCATTTGGGATCCTCCACTCTGATATCCATAACCCCATATAGGGTTGCCAAAATGTCTGTAAAAGACAAGGACTGACCAGCATGACCATCCCCGTGATTGATCACCTTATTAATAATAAGCTTTCGAATATTAAAAGCTATTCTTTCAATAGTTTCTGCAACATTATTTACCTCCTTTCTAAAATATAGTTTCCTCGAAAACTCTAGAGTTAAGTCATACCAGCGGTTTTAGTGATTGCTGGTTTTTTCTTTTCCTCCAAATTTTTCGATGTTCAATATATTTTTTTAAAAATACTTGACTTTTTCAATTCGCCCCAATAATGAGCAGGAACGGGTTATTATTCGTTACTAATCATGATAAGGCAGTTCAATTATGCTCGGTACATGGCGTTCACACGATGACTATCAAAGATATTTAGTGAAAAATTTGACAACTCTGGCTCAGATCAACCCTCATACTCTCTTTGAATATGAAAAAATCATTTCCAAACTTTATATTCTCAATCTTGATCCACTTCAAAACATCATTAAACATCTTTACTCGGTTACTGGCCGAAAATCCAAGTCCCAACCCTAAATTTTCAGAACTTTTATACTGATGAATCACCTCGGTCTTTCACTTGATCAGTGGATCCATAAAGTAAAATTCAACGATGTCCTTCGGATTGTGGCTAGTTTTGATCCTGTCACGCTTCCTGCAATTGCTTCTTACTATGACTTCATCAATCGCATTATCCGGATTGATGAAAAACCCAGGTCTAAACATAAAAAGCGCAAACCTTCAAAGAAAATTGGCAAGTGCGAAGCGTTCTTATGCGATTGCCCTCGCAGGTTTTCGGATCCCAATGCTACCTGGGGTTGGGATAGCCACAAAGACCAATGCTGTAATCGACCTGAATACTAAAAACAAGGGCAATAAAAAATATCCTTCTTATCTGGAAATCACGGATAAAGGCGTGCCTCTTTGTCCATCTGGATGCTCAGCTTAAACTGCTTAAATCTGAAAAGAAATTTTGTTTTAATGATGTTTTCAGCATTCAACCTGCTGCCTAAGTGACTTAAAACTTTTTAAGCCTACAATCAGGAGGCTTGCTTTGCTATGCTCATTTTTCTAAACTTACTTCTGCAAGACTCAAAGGTTACCGTTTGCTCGCGTTAACCTTATCAAACAACTAATTTCTTAAGCTTCTTAGCATTTAGTTTTCGAGGTTACTCAAATATATTGAAATACGTTGCAGTCGTTTACACCGAGATTAAAAAAAACAATTTTTCTTATTGCCTATCATGAGTGGTTATGACTAGTTGTTATCACCAGTATAGCCACTCATAATCTGTTTGTCAATCCTAATTTTTTGTCTTTTAACAATATACCCCAAGCTTTCTAATATTAACGTTCATAGCTGATTTTAAATAAACCAATGGGTTTTATCTTAAACTATTCTTCACTATATGGGTTAGTTCTTAAGTAAGTATGATATAATTTTACCAGCACATATTAAACTTTATTTATTTTACAAATTTTTTAAATAAATATCAGATTTATGAGTATATATAAAGTACGTGTTCTATTTACATAGAAAGGATGTCCGATTATGGAAGAAAAAGCTTTAATTTACTGCGAAGGTCATTTTGGTGATTCAGACGGAAAGACCGCCAATGGTTTAATCCGTCGTTCCAAAAAATATAAGATTACCTGTCTCATTGACAGCACAAAGGCAGGTCTTGATTCAGGTGAGGTTCTCGATGGTGTCAAAAACGGCATCCCTATTTATCAGGATTTAGCCGAGGCCATTGAAAGCCTTGAGTCAGTGCCTAAATATTTTATTTTTGGTATTGCACCGAAGGAGGCCTTCCTATCTACTCATCAGAGAAAGGTTCTACTCAAGGCAATGTTCCTGGGAATGGATATTGTTAATGGCCTTCATGAATTTATTTCAAATGATAGTGAATTTATCCAGAGTGCTCAGAAATATGGCGTAAAGCTCTATGATATTCGCAAACCTGATGCGAATCGATATCTTAATCTTTTTTCCGGAGATATTTTTAAAGTCAAAACCCCTAAAATTGCCATTCTTGGAACGGACTGCGCCGTCGGCAAACGTACCACGGCAATGATGTTGATTAAAGCTCTTAGTGATCGGGGACTTCGTGCCTCCTTTATTGGCACAGGTCAAACATCCATTATCCAAGGCGAAAAATACGGCATTGCTTTAGATGCTATTCCCTCTGAATTTATGACTGGGGAATTGGAAAATGCCATTGTACAAGCTAATGTCCACGAAAAACCCGATGTCATCATTATCGAGGGTCAGGGTTCCCTAAGTCATCCGGCCTTTATTAGTACCTGTGCTATTATTCGTGGTGGAAGGCCTGATGCGGTTATTGTTCAACACCCACCCAAAAGAAAAACAAGAGTCGATTTTCCCTATCTAAACATGCCCACTTTAAAAAGTGAAATTCATCTGATTGAAACATTTTCTCATTCAAAGGTCATTGGACTCACCATTAATCATGACGATATGGATGCCGAAGAGCTGAGCCGAACCATAAAGGATTATGAAGATCTTTATGGGCTGCCAACTACGGATGCTCTTGTGCATGGCTGTAACAAACTGGTAAAAGCAATTATTAAATCCTTTCCTCAATTAAAAGAAAAAACGAAACTCTAAGGATTTTACAGCACAAAAAAGCACGAAGGCGGCAATAAAATTGCGGCTTTCGTGCTTTTTAACTTTTTTTTATCGTGTTGCGTGATAATAGGCATAGGTCATGGGTTCTTCTTTACTAAATCCGTCCCCATCAACAATCTTTCCGATAAATAGATAATGTGTTCCCAGGTCTATGACTTGTTCAACTTCACATTCTATAAAACAAAGGGTTTCCAATAATCCAGGACAACCTGTTTTGTCACCGGTAACATAATTCATATCTTTGAATTTATTGACGTCGCGTCCGCTTTTATAACCAAAGTGTTTTACCAGGTCTTGGTTGTTTTTTCCGAGTACAGAAACTCCAAAAACCCCTGATTCTTTAATATATTGGGCTGTTAGAGCGCCTTTACCCAAACACACGCTACCTCTTAACGGTCGGTCGGTGACCTGAATAAAAGTGTTTGATGTCATTCCGTTGAGCTTTTCATCTTTTATGGATGAAATAATATAAAGGCCATAGCTTACATTAAACAATAATGCCTGAATGGCATCTCTTTCTTTTGCTGGTAAATCTCCTGGAATTTCTTCCAAAAGCACAAATTTATCTGGTCCCACACCACATACCGGGCATTTTTCTGGAGGAGTCTCGCCTTCATGTATATAATTACAAACTGTACATCGCCATTTTTTTGGTGTTGTAACTTTCGGTTCTTCAATGAGTTCAAATTTATCTGGTCCCGCACCACATACCGGGCATTTTTCTGGAGGAGTCTCACCTTCGTGTACATAATTACAAACAATACAACGCAACTTCTTCATTTTATTCACCGCTTTCTAAGAATCGCTTTATTTGTTTTATCATCATTGTAATTTATAAAGTTTTTCAAGTCAATTTAAAAAGGAAATATTAATATTCATTATATACCCTTTTTTTTCTTTTTTATATACCTAATGCCTTTTTTAATGGAATAAAATATAGATCATGCTATAATTAAAAAAACACTAACATAAATGGGGTGAAAAAATAAATACTCGCGTTTTGATTCTTAAAAAAAACCTATCTGTGGCCAACGGCTTTGAAAAAGCAGATTTTGTTTTTAAAAATGCCAATATCATTGAAATTTTTACGGAAAAAATCATTGTTGGAGATGTTGCTCTTTCTGGCAATACCATTGTTGGCATTGGCGACTATCAAGGCATTATTGAAGTGGATTGTACTGGAAAATTTATTGCCCCAGGTTTCATTGATGCTCATATGCATATTGAATCCAGTATGGTAACCCCTTTGGAATTGGCAAAAGCTGTACTTCCTTCCGGAACAACAACCCTCATTGCCGATCCCCATGAGTTGGTTAATGTGGCAGGGAAAGCCGGTTTAGATTATATTTTAGAAGCTACTGAAAATATTCCTCTGAATGTTTATGTCATGCTTCCTTCATCGGTTCCTGCCACAGAGTTTGAAACCAATGGCGCCGGACAATTTACTGCCAGAGATATGATTCCGTACCTCAATCATCCTAGAATTCTTGGGCTTGGTGAAGTCATGAGTTTTCCCAATGTTATTCGTGGTGAACCAAATATTCTTGAAAAGCTTTCTCTTTGCCAGGATAAAATCTGTGATGGCCATGCTCCCGGACTCACAGGAAAAGCCCTCCAGGCCTATGCCGCTGCCGGTGTGGAAAACGACCATGAATGCACAAGTATTGAGGAAGTTCTGGAAAAAATCAGAGCCGGTTTTAAAATCCTCATCCGCGAAGGCTCTGCCGCAAAAAACCTTGAAGCCATTGTTACTGGTATCTTAGAACAAAAACTTCCTTTGGATCGCTTTCTTTTTTGCACCGATGACAAACATCTGGATGATATTTATAGGGATGGACATATCCGATGGAACATTAAAAAAGCCATTGATATAGGCCTTGATCCCATTAAGGCCATTAAAATTGCAACGCTTCAAGCTGCCCAGGCCTATGGATTAAAACGGCTGGGAGGCATTGCCCCGGGATACCGTGGTGATTTGGTTATTCTTTCGGACCTAAGATCCATGACGATTGAAGCGGTGTATAAGGATGGAAAGCCCATTGAAGACCTCCTCGAAGAGACTCTTATCTATGAAAGCATAAACCCTAAGCTTCTGCATTCAGTCCATGTAAAAGATCTCTTTCCAGAAAAATTAGACTTTTTTGTTAAGCAAAAAGATCATATCATTGGGATTATTCCCTATCAAATTAATACCGACCATTTAATTGAGACACTGCCACAGGAAAATGGTTTATTTATGCCCAACGATACCTATGCCAAGCTTTGCGTTATTGAACGACATAAAAACACCGGGAACGTTAGGGTCGCCCCCATTAAAGGTTTTGGCATTCAAAATGGTGCGATTGCCACCACTGTCGCCCACGATTCCCATAATATTATTGTGGCAGGCAGTAACGATAATGATATTTTAGTCGCTGTAAAACACCTGGAAAAAATCCAAGGGGGTTATGTCATTGTTTCCCATGGAGAAATTCTTGGTGACCTCCCTCTGACACTGGCAGGAATCATGAGTCTGGAATCCGGTGAGGCTGTTCAGAAAAAGTTATCTGTGCTCATTGCGTTAGCCCGAGAACTGAGGGTTCCCACCTGGGTTGATCCTTTTATTACGCTATCTTTTATGGCACTTCCTGTTATTCCACAGCTTCGTCTCACCGATATGGGACTATTTGATGTGGATACTTTTAATTTTGTAAATAACGAAAGATAATTTTATGGTATCCCATATAATTAGCGTCGGTGACGCTGCTTCTCAACCTATTAACCTTAAGAAATCTAACCTAAAACTTTTCTGGCAATATTTGCCCCTTCTCGAGCATCCTTGCCATAAAAATCAGCACCAATGGTATGAGCATAATCAGGATTCAGTACTGCCCCACCAACCATTATTTTGGTCTCTGGTGACTTTTCTTTGATTTCTTTAATCATTTTTTCCATGTTTCTCACAGTGGTAGTCATCAGCGCACTGAGTCCAACCAAATGAATATTGTCCCGAATAATGGCATCGATAATGGTCGTTGCTGTTACATCCTTGCCTAGGTCAATAATCTCATAGCCATAATTCTCTAAAATAACTTTTAAGATGTTCTTACCAATGTCATGAACATCTCCTTCAACCGTGGCAAGGATAATTTTTCCTTTATTCACCTGAGTTTTTCCATCTTTAAGCATGGTCTCTTTTATGACTTCAAATGCTTTTTGAGCTGTTTCCGCTGCAAAAATCAAATGGGGTAAAAAACATTCACCTGTTTCAAAGGCTTCTCCCACCGCATCCAATCCTGGAATAATTTCATTATTGACAATATCCAAAGGTTCCCGGGTTTTAATGAGCTCTTGCGTAGCCAACCCTGCCTGATCGCTGAGCCCTTCAATAATCATTTCACGAAGACTTAAGACTTCATCGGATTCCCTTATCATCTCATCTTTTAGGCCACTTTCTTTATAAGCATTGGCATAACCAATACATTGTTGATCCAACCCCCAAAGGGCACGAAAAGCACTGATAGTATCCATCATATCCCTATCACTGGGATTCATAATGGGATTCGTCAGTCCAGCTTCCAAAGCCAGGCCTAAAAAAGTGCGATTTAAGAGTTCACGATTTGGCAAACCAAAGGAAATATTGGACACCCCTAGTGCCGTCGGTATTCCCAACTTATCACGAACCATTTTAAGGGCTTTTAAAGTTTCTCGAACTTCGGCCTGTTGGGCAGATGCGGTCAGGGTTAAACAATCCATAATCAGGTTTTTCTTGGGGATTCCCAGAGCTTTAGCACCTTCCACAATATTTTTTGCAATGGTAAAACGATCTTCAGCCTTTCCTGGAATCCCCGTTTCGTCCATGGTTAAGCCTAAAACAAGGGCTCCATATTTTTTTGCAATGGTAAAAATCGCTGTCATTGACTTTTTCTTTCCATTGACAGAATTAATCATTGCTTTTCCAGGATAGCTTCGTAAAACGGCTTCGATCACCTCGGGATTTGATGAATCAATGACCAGAGGGCAATCCACCAAACGGCTCACGGTATCAACTGCTTTGATCATCATATTTATTTCATCAATATCAGGCAACCCGAGATTAATATCTAAAATATGTGCTCCCTCCTTCTTCTGATCCATGGCCAATTGTGAAACAACTGATAAATCCCCCCGACGCAGTGATTCCTTGAGGACTTTATTGGTGGTGGGATTAATTGATTCTCCGATAATATGAATATCATTGCCAAGAATGACGGTTTTTGTACTTGAGGACACCGCTGTATAACCCTTGTCTTCGACCATATAAAGGGATAAATTTTTTGTCAATTGAATCATTTTTTGTATGTAGGTTGGTGTAGTTCCACAGCATCCACCTAAGAGCAATGCTCCCATTTCTGCGATTTCTACCATATACTGGGTAAACTCTTCAACATCAATATCATAGATGGTTTTTCCATCAATCATATGGGGAATTCCTGCATTGGGCTGAACCATAATGGGAACACTGGCATACCGAATAAGCTCTTTTATAATTGGCAGCATGCCATCCGGTCCGGTGGAACAGTTAATTCCAATGACATCAGCGCCCAGCGCTTCAAGAATACTAATAACCGTTAACGCATCTGTTCCTGTCAATGTGCGTTTGTTTTCCTGGTAGGTCATGGACACCACTACAGGCAATTCAGAAACTTCTTTTGCCGCAATAAGTGCCGCCCTGGCTTCGCAAATATCAGTCATGGTTTCAATGACAATAAGATCTGCTCCGGCTTTGTCTCCGGCAACAATGATTTCTTTGAAATACTCCACGGCTTGATTAAAAGACATCTCACCAAGGGCACCAATCAGTGTTCCCAGTGGTCCGACATCCAATGCCACATAATCCGGGTACAGCGATTTTGCATTTTTTACTCCAGCGGACACCAATTGCTCCACCGTATAGTCGCTGTCTTTAAGTTTATATCCATTCACCCCAAAGGTATTGGTAATGATGATATTTGCCCCTGCATCGATGTACAACTGATGAATCTCTTTAATCAGTTCAGGATGTGTTACATTCAGTGATTCTGGTATGGGTCCGATCATATCAATCCGATCTTGAATCAAGCTCCCCATGGCTCCGTCTAAATAAAGCCGCTTCTTTTTAAGTATTTCTATTATATTCAATGGTTTTTTCTCCTCTATTAAAAATATCACTCGTTTTTTATTTACCTGATGACCAATAGATACATGATTTGTAGGTTGTCTTATACTCACAGACGGCGGCCAAGTCAGTGCTTGTACTTATCCTCAAACAACAAAAACCCCGTCGATTGACGAGGTTAATGATATACATTAAATCCCATCATTGCGAAAAAATTCGCAGGTATTGGCACCATGCTTTCGCTGGTTGCCGGGTTTCATAGGGCCTTGTCCCTCCACCTCTCTGGATAGGTAAAATATTCAATTGCTTTTATGAATGATATACTTCAATTTTTTCTTTGTCAAGCACTTAATTTTTCTAATTCCACTATTTAAAGGAATTCATATCTTTATTATAACATATTGTATTCTATCATGGTACCGTTTGTGCTGAAATAATTGATGTTTAACACAATCATTTCATTTTTAACTGTCATATCCAATAAGAGAGATCATTTCATAATTCTTGAGTTTTTCTTTTCCTTTCAAATCAGTCAGTTCGATTAAAAATGCGATAGCTGCAACCTCACCTCCAAGAGTTTCCACTAGTTTTGCAACTGCTTCAATGGTTCCGCCTGTGGCTAATAAATCATCAACGATTGCAACTCTTTGTTTCGGCTTTATTGCATCTTTGTGTATTTCAAGCGTGTCTGTCCCATACTCCAATTCATAATCTACTTCTGCTGTTTCACTAGGCAGCTTACCTTTTTTTCTTACGGGAATAAAACCTAACCCAAGACTGTAAGCAACCGGTGCCCCAATTAAAAAACCTCGTGCTTCCGGTCCAATGATTAAATCAACATTTTTATCTTTTAAATATTCGGCAATCGCATTGATTGCATAATGAAAGGCTTCCCCATTCTGGGATAAGGATGTAATATCTTTATAACTGATATCTTTTTTTGGGAAATCTTCTATAATTCTTATGTGCTCTTTTAAATTCATCGCTTTCTCCACTTTCAATCTAGGATTCCGGATAATTGAGTCTGCTTTTATCTATCTTTTTCAAAACGTCATTTAAATATTTTCCAGCCACAACTTTAGCCATTGGAAGGTTCATATCCAAATAATTCCCGCAATCTCCTGGGGCTGCTCCAGGGACTTCTCCTTCATAATTTGCCATAAATTCAAAGAGTTCAATTAATAATTCCAAAATTTCTGCGGAATCGTAATTTCCGATTAACAAGAGGTAAAAACCTGTTCGGCATCCCATTGGCCCAAAATAAAGTGTTTTCAAACCATACTTCTCATTATTTCTTAAATAAGTAGCGGCTAAATGTTCAATGGTATGAAGCTCTGCCGTATTGATGACAGGCTCAAAATTAGGTCTTGTGATTCTTAGATCGAATGTTGTAACCGTATTTTCCCCAACTTTATCTTTTCGTGAAACATAGACCCCTGGCTGCAGTCTTAAATGATCAATGGTAAAACTTGTAATTTTTTTCATCAGATTTTTCTCCTTTTTATCCCAGCTCTTTAATCATTCCTTTTACAATCCCCTTTGTGAAATGGCTTGCGGTTTTCTCAATGAAGCGATTAAAATTAATAAGTGCATTTTCGTCCGCATTATCTGAAATCACCCGAAATACAATATATTTCACACCGAATTCATAGCACACTTGAGCAACTGCAGCACCTTCCATTTCAACGCATTGAAGATCCTCAATTTGAGATGATAGGGCTTTTATTTTAATTCCATCTGAAATAAATTGATCTCCGCTGGCAACCGTTCCGGCTACTACCGCAGGAATTTTTATTCCAAATTCGCTTAACAATGCTTTATTAACATCATTTTCCATATCATTGTCAATGTAATGGCGAGCAGAGTCAATGGCATGATTGAGCAGTGAATCATCAACCGTAAAGTAAGATTTTTTTAGCAAGGGAATTTCAAATCGCTTAATATCGGCTACCCCGGATGCGTCCATATCATGTTGAATCAATCTTTTTGATATAACAATATCGCCGATCTTTCGTTCTGGATTTGCGCCTCCTGCCACACCGGTAAATAAAATCAACTCCACTCCGAAGTGCTGAATTAAGGTGGTTGCCGTTGAAGCAGCAGCTACCTTTCCGCATCTGGAATAAACAAGGATGACTTGGTTCCCAAAGAGTATGCCATTCGTGTATTTTCTCATACCAATATTTTCTTCTGAGATAATTTCTATATCTTCCCGCAGAAGTTGTATTTCTTCTTCCATAGCTCCAATAATTCCAATTTTCATGTTGTAATACTCCTTAAATGTCTCTGTTTTTCTAGATTGCGTAGGTAAATGGCACTTCAACTTCGTCAAAAAAGTCATAATATATTTTTCTCTTTTTTAAAACGAATTGATCACTGACCCGGTCTCTCGGTCTTGATATATCTACATTACAAATTTCTTTTATTTTTCCCGGGCGACTGGATAAAACAACCGCCCGATCACCAAGATAAACCGCCTCTTCAATATCATGTGTTACAAGAACAATGGTTGTTTTTTCCCGTTTCCATATTTTCAAAATCTCTTCCTGCATATTGATTCGAGTCATGGCATCCAGAGCCCCAAATGGTTCATCAAGTAAAAGAACCTTGGGTTTATTGACTAAGGCTCTGGCAATTGCCGTTCGTTGTGCCATACCGCCAGATAATTGACTTGGAAGTGATTTTTCAAAATTCTTTAAACCCACAAGTTCAATAAAATCCTGCACCAGGTCATTTTTATTTTTCTGTTTATCGGGAACTCCATAACCAATATTTTCTTCAACGGTAAGCCATGGAAATAATCGATGATCCTGAAAGACAATGCCCTTATCCAAAGACGGTTTTTTGATCAGCTCGCCGTCTAAAAGTACCGTTCCTTCATAGTTTGTTTCAAGTCCAGCGATTATTCGTAAAAGTGTACTCTTACCACAACCACTTTTACCTAAAATCGTTACAAACTCGCCCTCATGTATTTCCAGATTGATATCATTGAGTACGCCTAATTTTCGACTTTTATCTCCAAAATATTTATTGAGATTATTAATTTCCAATTTCCCCGACATGATTAATCACCTCCAAACCATTTTTCTTATTTTTTACCAGTACACGATTTTACGTTCAATAATTCCTAAAACATCATCCATTAATTTTCCGATAACGCCTACAACCAGCATTGCCAGGATAACGACATCCGGTTGCGAAAGTTGTCTCCCATCCATGAGCATATACCCGATTCCATTGGTTGCCGCAATCATTTCAGCCGCAACAACACATATCCAGGCTGTACCCAATCCCACTCTTAGACCTGACATGATTGAAGGTAAAGCTCCAGGAATGACGACTTTGCGTATGAATTTCAGATTTGGAATTTCAAATACCTTTGAAACTTCTACAAACCGTTTATCGATTTGTTTAATTCCATCAACCACATTGACAAATATGGGGAAGAATGCTCCCATAAAAATAATAAATATTTTTGATGGTTCTCCAATTCCAAACCAAACGATGGCAATCGGGATCCATGCGATGGGTGGTATTGGTTTTAGAACCTGTAGCACAAATCTGGTGACTATTTCAAAATTTTTCGAAAGTGAAATAAAAATTCCGATAAAGATTGCCGCAAACGCAGCAAGCAAAAATCCTGTAAATACTCGGATGACACTTGCCAGTATGTTTTTAAACAGACTGAGATTTTCTATTGACGTTATGAGTGTTCTAAAGATCTTAGAAGGTGCCGGCAATGTATACGGTGTAATCCAGCCTTTAACTGCAGCAAATTCCCATAATATAATGATAAAAACTGGTAAACTCACATATTTTAGGATTTCGATGGTCGTTTTTCTTTTTTTCATCATCGCACCTCCTATGGTGAATTATTTGATCAAGCCACTATTTTTCAAATATTGCGTGTCTGCAAATTTATTTATATCGACATTTGCCTGACTAAGACCTTGGTCTTTACAAAACGCATCTACCACTTTCAACTCATCAATGTCGCTTGAGGAAAAGATAGGTGAATAATCATATTTCGTAAATAAAGTTACCAATTCGTCTACCGGCAAATTAATATCGGTTTGTATTGCTTCTGCTGCTTCTTTTGGGTTTGATTTAATATATTCTGCAGCTCTGTTGATTGCTGTGATATATGCCTGCACAAGTGCGGGATTATTCGAAGCAAATTCTTCTGTGGCAATGTAATAAATATTATTACTCTTTATTCCCGTACCATCTATTAAAACCTTTACCTGGTTGGTGTTCACACCTTTTGTCAAACCAGGTTCCCAAATAACCCCGGCCGCTACTTGACCCTGGGCCACTGCATTGCTGATATCTGCCACTGGAAGATTAACGGATTCAATATCATTAAAGGTTAATCCGGCACTTTCAAGAATTAATCCGAGTAAATGATGTCCGTAGGAACCTTTCACAAACGCCACTTTTTTTCCCTTTAAATCAGCAGCTGATTTTATTTCTGAATCAGGTTTTACGACTAATGCCTGTGTCTGTTCTCCAGATGATGCCTTGGCAAAAATAATGTTTTTCTGGCCGGATGCTTTTGCCAGAATTGTCGGTACATCTCCCGCGATGCCAATGTCCAGTTGTCCGGCGGCGAATGCCTCATTCATTGGAGGACCTGCTGCAAATGAAGTCCATGTTGCTGTAACCCCATATTTTTGTAATTCTTCTTCCAGGTATCCCTTTTCTTTTGCGACAAAGATGGATGCTGCAAAGGGCGATGGTTGAGTTGCAATTCTTACCTCACTAACAGTTACCCCGGAATTGCTACTTTCTTTGGAGTCTCCCGCTGACGTCGCTTTGGCACTACCACAACCTGCTAAAGTTACACTTAACATCATACCAACCAACAGCAGCGAAACTAATTTTTCTTTTTTCATTATCTTTTTCTCCTATTATTCTATCTATATTCAATCTAAATATTTTTCTATGAACATCGTTGCGGCTCCAAAAGCCATTGCCTTTTCTCCAAAATAGCCTCCGCGGTTAAAGCGTACCTTCATTTTTTTATCAGCGTGCAGTCTAACCCGTGTACTTTGGACACATACATCATAAAACAGCTTTGATTGGTTCATTAAGGGGCCGCTTAAAATAACTAAATCCGGGTTTAATAGTTTAATATAGTTGGCTAAACCTGCACCTAAAATTAATGCTGCATTTTCTAAGATTGATTTTGATAATTCATCGTTTTTATCTGCTGCTTGGCAAATATCAATGTAAGTAGTATTTTCAATCTTTTTTTCAATTGATGTTATTCTTCCTTTTTTTATTTCATCAGAATAATTTTTGATAATAGCATTGATGGAAGAGTAACATTCAATGCAGCCAAAATTTCCACACCGGCATTTCTTTCCAAAGATATCAATAACCATATGTCCAAATCCCTCTTCCTCATCATTGATGGATCTTATGAGATTTTTTGATGAAATGGTCCCTGTTCTTATTCCCACGCCGCAATTAAAATATGCGACGTTTGTAGTTTCCTTCCCGACTCCAAACAAGCCCTCGCCAACAACGCCTGCATTAGCACCATTTTCAACAATGACTGATATTTTCAATTTTTCTTCAAGCATTGCTTTTATGGGAACATTAACCCAGTGTGGTGCGTAAAAGTTAGTCGGATTTTTAATGATGCCATTTTTAACATCCAAAGGGCCCACCGAGCCCACACCCACACCTAAAAACTCTAACGGGTCTAAGCTTAAATTCTTTTGTGCTTTTTCAATGATACTTACAATAGTTTTGACTGTTTTCTCCGGGGTACAAGAATCATCCATATAAAAAAATTTTTCAAAAAGTTTTTCTATTTTAAGATTTGTAATCACGATTTGCGTATACATAATTGAAATATCGATGCCAACTACATAAAAATCATGTGGATTGATAGTATATAAGATTGGTTTTCTTCCACCTGACGATTCACCAATACATTCATTGACTAGTATTCCGCTTTTTATTAGGGGTTCCATAATATAGTTAAGCCTGCTGAGTTTTATATTCACGGAATGTGAGAGTTCATTTTTTGTCATGGCAGCATTCTTTTGAAGTAAATCAATAATTATTTTTTCTTCTGATTTCAAATTTTCAAATAATTTTGAATTGTTTTTCACTGTGGTACCTTTTTAACCCATCGATTGATTATAATTTTTATTTGGCTAAATTTCAATCTTTACAAATCGACTTTTTTTAAACGATCCAGGTGTTTATAAAATAGTCTTGAACTATCCTGTTTTTCGAATTTTTCTTTGGGATCGTTTCTTTCGATGATTTCAGGTGTAATTGTGATAATAGCTGCAATGTCATATCCTTTTTCTTCCAAGGTTTTTGTATAAACCTTTTCAAATTCTCTTCCGGCAATAAGGATACGATCTGGTGAGCCAAAAATGGTGTAACTTTCTCGATTTTCACCAATTAATGAAATGGATACTTTTTTATCGTACCAAAGACTTCCCGTAATATTCCGATAACTTTTTGAAGATTCAAATAATTCTATATACTCAAGTTTGCCTGCATCATTTATATGAAGACTTTGTTTCACTGCAGTGTGTGGTGCCCCTTCAATTCCAACGGTCCCGATTATTTTTACGGTTTTCGGATCATTGATAATCTGTTTAATATCATTTATATCTGCCATCAGTTTACCTTCTCTTTCATACTCTTAACAAATCGGAATTGGGATGGTTTCCGCATCGACGGTAATCATCAAAGTCCATTTCTAATCCATATTTTTTTCTTAACTTATCAAGCCCTATGGTTAAATTAACATAATACTCTAATGATGCATTCTGCTGATCTTTAAAGAAGGAAAGCGGTCTTGGCACCCATACAATATAGACCACCGAAACACCTTTACTGATTAAATCTTCGGCTTCTTCCAAGGTATGTTTCAAGCCTTCTGCTTCGGTTTTAAAACCCTTTGGTTTCGCAAGTTCAACCCCACCTACTATTCCTGTATTTACGTTGCCTTTTCCAAAGATATCAACTGCTGCTACAAGACGTCTTTTCCATTCCTTATAGCCAATCCATTCAGCCTTGCCTGGGCATATCCAATTAAATAGCTCTTCATTTAACACTTCAATATCCGACGTATAGCTTGCTAAACCTGTTTCGTTATAGATTCGCCCCAGCTGTTCCTCATTTAAGGCTGTTGTAATGATTTGGCTTGGAAATCGTCGTCCTTCAAAGTTTTGGCCAATGGCTTTTAAAATATCAATATAATAATCTGCTTCTGCATCAAAAGGAGTCTTTCCATTAATGTCTGAACCCATGGTCATACAAATATTGGTATATCTTCCCTTTTGTTTTATTGCTTCCCGCACCGTTTCATAGGCATCCTGAGGTGTTAATTTCTTTTTAATAACCCCATCTTCTTTGAGATGTGGTACCAAATCACAATATTTACAACCATTGTCATTTTTCCAGAAATGGCAATATGAAGATGGGGTGATATTCAGTCGTTGCGGCCGACCAAAAACAATGGAATCCATTGGTGTTCCGCTACTAGTTAACTTGCCATAGAAATCAGGTTTCTCCCAAAACCCGACCTCCTCTACAATCTCATCGTTGTCAACTAATACAAATTTTCCATCACGATAGTCGACAATATATGGGTTTTGTTCCAATGGTGTTGGATCCGTAATGATGGTTGTGCCATCTCTTAAAATCAGAGATTCCGGAACAGATTTTGTTGTTTGATCTCTTGCGCCTAAAGCGGCAAAGAATATATTTGCTCCGGTTACTTGATAAATAGTCGGATCTATTTTATTCAAGGCATTTTGGGTATAATATACCCCCCTGCGCTGTACATCTATTTTTAAAATAATTAATTTGGGAATCTCCGGATATTTTTCGACAACATCCCTGAATTTTAATTCGTTCTCCCGCCCAATTTTTATTGTCATTGTGCTACCTCATCATACAATAAAGCCTGTTTTTTCAGGGTTTCTGCTTTGTCCGTTTTTTCCCATGGAACATCAATATCTGTTCTTCCGAAATGCCCGTATGCTGCAACTTGTTTATAAATCGGTCGTCTGAGATCCAATTCTTTAATAATTCCCGCGGGTCTTAAATCAAAATTCGCTTGTATTAATTCAATGATTTTGTCATTTGCAATGATCCCTGTATCATAGGTATTTACATTAATTGACACTGGTTTTGCAACACCGATGGCATAGGCAAGTTGTATTTCGATTTTTTTTGCTATTCCTGCCGCCACAATATTCTTTGCAACGTATCTTGCTGCATAAGCTGCACTTCTATCAACTTTTGTTGGATCTTTTCCTGAGAATGCTCCACCGCCATGGCGAGCCGTTCCACCGTAGGTATCCACGATTATTTTACGTCCTGTTAAACCACTGTCTCCGTTTGGGCCTCCAATAACAAATCTTCCGGTTGGATTGATGAAAATTTTAGTGTTCTTGGTAATTAAGGACCATGGCACAGTAGGATCGATAACGTATTTTTTAATATCTTTATGTATTTGTTCCTGGGTTACATCCGGATCATGCTGAGTAGAGACTACGACTGTATCAATATGGATTGGCTTACCTTGTTCATTATATTCCACAGTGACCTGGGTTTTACCATCTGGCCTTAAATAATCAAGGGTGCCATCTTTACGTACTTTTGTGAGTTTTTTTGCTAATTTATGTGCCAATGTAATGGGATATGGGAGATATTCTTCGGTTTCATCGGTTGCGTATCCAAACATCATTCCTTGATCTCCGGCTCCAATATTCAAGTCATCAACCAGGCTTCCTTCTTTGGCCTCCAACGATTTATTGACCCCAAGCGCAATATCCGGTGATTGTTCATCAATGGCCACAAATACGGCACATGTATTTGCATCAAATCCATATTCTGATTTTGTATAACCAATTTCTCTGACCGTATCCCGGACAATTGCCTGAATATCAACATATGCATTTGTTGTGATTTCGCCCATGACTACCACAAAACCGGTATTTGTGCAGGTTTCGCAAGCAACCCGGCTTTCTGGGTCTTGTTCAATGAGTGCATCTAAAATTGCGTCTGAAATCTGATCACATATTTTATCTGGATGCCCTTCTGTTACGGATTCGGATGTAAATAAATAATTTGACATAATTTTTCCTCCTGATTAATTTTTTGTATTTTTTAAAACATATTACTTACTATTATTACCTTTTTAGTTTGCTGCTTCTAATTCTTTTACTTCAGTTGTTTTTAAATAGAAGTACTCATTTATTTCTTTATACAATTCTTGTATTCTTTGGGATGGAATATCACATATTCCTTCATAGGCTTTGGTGAAATGAATTTCTTCGAATTCGAAATTAAGTTTTTTTACTATTCCTTTTTCCACAAATTCATTGTAAAGTGTGGATCCTGGAAGTGGACTGTAAATGCTCCATGAACTGGTATCCAGCTTTAATGACTTTGCAAGTTCAAATGTTTTAAAGATATCTTCTTCGGTTTCACCGGGAATACCGATCATGAAAAACCCAAAGACTTTGACGTATTTATGGGCGATATCAATTTTTTCCTTAATTTCATCAACCTTAATATGTTTATGTAATTTTTCCAGAATTTGGTTAGACCCACTTTCAATCCCGAAATCAAGTTGTGTTAATCCAGCTTTTTTCATTAGTTTAATTTGTTCTTCATCAACCAAATCAATTCTGGTATTGGCCTGCCATGCAATATCCACTTTCTTTTCAAGAAGAAGGTTACAAAACTCTTCAACCCATTTTTTATTCATATTGAAAATGCTATCTTTAAACCAGATTCCTTCTAGCTGATACTTTTCCTTCAATCCAATAATTTCATTGACCAACAATTCCGGGGTTTTAACCCTCCATTTTTTTCCCATGGTCTCATGTACCGCACAAAATGTACAATCAAAGGGGCATCCTCTTGAGATAAGCATTGAAATTCCTCTTATTCCCCTAAGATATTCGTTATGTCTAATATATTTTTCTGCCGGAAATGCATCATAATCTGCTGGGGGTATGCTATTTGAGTCCAATACAACAGCCTTATCTTTTATTATTATGCGCTGATTTTCACGATAGCATAAACCCTTTACTTGATCAAAAGAACCTTCCCCTTTCAATGCTTTGACTAAACCATAGATGGCTTCTTCGCCTTCACCGCGAATAACAAAATCCACTTCTTTATGTGAAAGTGATCCTTCCGGATCCAGTGTCGGATGAACACCTCCTAATAAAATCTTTGCCTGTGGAATTTTTTCTTTCACAATGCGGGCAACTTTGAGTGCTGCTGGAAAAGTGGGTGTCATTGAACTAATACCGACAAGATCTGCATCTGTGTCTTCCAACAATTTTTCTAACTCGACGCTGTCCATCATCGAACCTTGCATATCAATTAACTCAACACTTTCATCTCTTTGTTTGAGATAAGCGCTCAGGTATGCCAATCCCAATGGTGGTTCAAATGGCGCCACATACAAATTGCCCCCCTTTACCCAGTCTAAATAATCATCATACCTATTTTTAAATTCTGACGTATCGTAAAACGCCGGGTTAATTAATAATATTTTCAACTTTAAACCTCCTCTGTTAATTTTTTTTGTTTAATTTTGCTTGCCATTTACTTTTGCCATTTTTTGTTAAATGTAATTTAAAAAAAATGGCTATGCTTAAATCATTATTCTTTCATGAATCAACACTTCCAATCTTTACTTTGCACACTGTTTAAAATCACTTATAAAAAAAGAGGCTTTGAAATACAGTTCTCTGTATTTCAAAACCTCCAGTTATCTGGTCAGTTCAACTCTTTTTATTTTGTTTTTTTTATTAGTATAATCCATTAACCATACTTTGTCAATAGGTTTTGTATGTATTTATATTTTTTTTATTCTACGATGCGTAGCTCTTCCTCCTTGATAGCCTTTTCCTTTATTCGGAATGCTTTAAGAACTGGCTTATCTCGATGCTCTAAGGACATTATCAGATAGCTGGCGTTGGGATCATAGGCTAGTCGTTTATCCTCCTCTGAAGGTCGCGAAGGTGTTTCCGGATGAGAATGAAAATTTCCTAAGAGGACCAATCCTTTTTTCCTTAAATCCTTCACTGCTGCCAGTTGTTCCACCGGATCCATGGAGAAATGGTCGCTGCTGGCATCCATATTTTTAAGGAGATAGACCTCTTTCACTATCTTGATGTTCTCTACAATCACACCTCCAATGAGACCACAGGTCTCATTGGGGGCACCTTCAATTGCGTCGTATAAAATAATATCATACTGTTTTTTTTTCATCCGCAGCATTTACTCCACCAACTTTCCGTCACATTCTGTTTGCTCATAGTCAATAAGCTCGGTGATGGTTGGGTGTTCACCGCATACCTGACAATTCTTCACTTCAGTGGGCAGCTTTATTTTTCTAAAGGACATGGTCAGTGCGTTGTAAGTCAGTAAAAAACCTGTGAGTAGATCACCGATCCCCAGTAAATACTTGATGGCTTCCAATGCCTGTAAGCTTCCGATAACACCACCCATTGCACCAATAACCCCTGCCTGTGAGCAGGTTGGAACAGCATCTTTTGGCGGCGGATTTTCAAAGATACACCGATAACAAGGCCCCTGATCCGGTACATAGGTCATAAGCTGTCCTTGGAAGCGTATAATCCCGGCATGGGAAAAAGGTTTTTTAGCCATAACACAGGCATCATTAATCAAGAATTTTGCTGGAAAATTGTCGGTGCCGTCAATAATAAAGTCATAATCTTTGATTAAACTCATAATATTTTCAGCATTCACATAGATGCGGTAAGTATTCACCGTGACATCCGGGTTCATTTCATTGATTGTTTCTTTTGCAGATTTTACTTTTGCTTTGCCCACATCCTTTGTTCCATGAATGATTTGTCTCTGGAGATTGGACAAGTCGACCTCATCAGCGTCAGCAATCCCGATGGTTCCCACACCCGCCGCTGCAAGATACATTGCCGCGGGAGCGCCCAGGCCTCCTGCGCCGATGATAAGTACCTTTGCGTTTAGTAGCTTCTTTTGTCTCTTTGCTCCGACTTCTTTTAAAATTATATGTCTGGAGTAGCGCTCCATCTGTTCATTAGAAAATGCCATATTGAATGCAACTGCAATTATTCTTCACAAAAATACTTTGTAATTTTACAGCCACTTCCTCCTCCCATAAAATAAAGAAATTCCACATTATCGTCATTTGATAACGTTGTTTCTTCAAATAAGTCTCTTGCTATGAAATTATCATTGACCGATACGGTTACATGTTCCGGACTTTCAATCTTTTCACTTGCAAGAAGCTTTGTGATGCTAATGCCCTCTGTTACTTCTTTCTTTACTCCTGCTACGGTAATAATCATTGCGTTCCCCCTCCGGTAAATTTATAAAATCAAATCTATGATTTCCTTTAAAACAGTCTTTTTAACAAGACCCTTGATCCTCTGAGCTTCTTTTCCTGACTTAAAAAAAAGTATGGTTGGAGAGGACATGACGTGATACTGTTGTGCCAATTCAGTGCTGAAATTAACATTCACTTTTGCAATTTTTATCCTGCCATCATATTCTTCCTCAAGCTCACCTAATGTCGGTGCCAATTGCTTGCATGGGATACAGCTATCTGAGTAAAATTCAACAATAACAGGCAATTTTTCCATTAGTACTTTCTCTTGAAAATCGTCTTGATAAACACGTAATGCCATTGTTTCTCCTCTACTGAAGTCCTCTTTAGCCCATTAATCTCCGACTTTTTTTATATGAAGATTATAGGTTCCGTCATCATTACTGACGAGTTTTAAAATCTGATGTCCTTCATCCTTCAAACTTCTTGGCACATTCTGAACGGGTTCGCCGTCATTCATCCGAATGGATAGTATCTGGCCTTCGTTTAGTTCATCCAATTCAATCTTTGCTTTTACAAATGTCATGGGGCAAACTGCGTCGGTAATATCCGTTGTGGCATCGATTTTATAGTTTGCCATTGTATGCTTCCTCAATCACTTGCTGAAATGTATCCCAGCCTACCCGATCCAATGTAAACTTAAAACGCTCGCTTGCCTTGCCATGTTTTTGAAAAAATTCAATGGTTGCATCGGTGATTCTGTATAATTGCTCTTCCTCTTTAATCAGTGGCAGCAGTTGTTTTCCCTTACTGATTTCATTTCCAAAGATGCCTCCAAATGATACCAGATACCCTTCTTCATTATTCCAGGCTTCTGTTGGACAGGCCGTTACACAGCGGCCACAATTATTACATAAATTTTCATCTAAAATAATCGCATCATCTTCTGTTTTAATGGCACCCAAACGGCAGGCTTTTTCGCAGACCCCACATAAAATACAGTTTTCCTTGTTCCAGCTTATATCCAAAACGCCCTTGATGCCCAGATCATTTTCTTCTGCTTTTAAGCAGTTATTCTGGCAGCCGGTTACACCAAATTTAAATTTATGGGATAAGTCCCTGCCAAAATAACGTTTATCTAATTCTATTGCAATACCATAGGCGTCAATGCATCCGCTGGGACAAATTTCATTGCCCTGGCAGGCAGTTACTGTGCGGACTCTTGGACCGCACACACCCGGTTTACATCCTCCCTTTGCCAGTTCTGATTTTACGTTTTCAATATCTTCAAATTTCACAAATGGAATTTCCACCCCTTGTCTCGAGGTTAAATGGATGTATCCCTGACCATATGTTTTTGCCACTTCAGAAATCTTTTCAACATTTTCAGCTGTCAGATGACCGCCAACAACCTGAAGTCGAAGGGAAAAATAGCCTTTTTGCTTCTGCCTCATAAAGCCGCCTTTTTTTAATGCACCATAATCTGTTCCCATTGATTTTTTCCTTTCTTTTCACAAACTATTAAATTAACGCTATTGCCTGTTCAAAATCGTGTATCAGATCATCGATGTCTTCAAGCCCTACGCTGACACGGACTAAATCATCATACACCCCGGCATTGATTTTTTCTTCTTTGTTGCTGTTGGCATAGATCGTCGATTCCGGATGAATCACCAAACATTTAGTATCCCCGATATTGGCTGCAATGATTGCATATTTGAGCTGATTCATAATCTTGAAAGCTCTTTCTTTGGTTCCCGCCCGAAAAGTTAAGATTGCTCCATAGTAACCATGAAATTGTCTTTTTGCTGTCCCATGGTCTGGGCTTGATTCCAAACCCGGATAATTCACTTCTGTTATACCTTGGTTGTCTTTAAGAAATTGTGCCAGAAAGAAAGCATTCTTGCATTGCCGCTCCATTCGAATGCCAAGTGTCTCAAGACCCAGTAAATTAAGATAGGCATTGAATGGGGATAAACAAGCTCCAGTATTTCGAAAAAGTCCATTTCTAAGTTTGGCAGCAAAACAAAACTCACCAAATTTGCCATACTTTTGCAGCCCTGGATAGCGGCTGAAATCCCATTTAAATTTGCCACTATCGGTTATAACCCCACTGATGGAATTACCACTGCCGTTAATATATTTTGTGGATGAATTGATCACAATATCGGCCCCTGATGCGATGGGTTTGATGACAAAGGCTGTTGTTGAAGTATTGTCAACAAATAATGGAATCTGATGACGGTGTGCGACTTTGGCCACTTCTTGAATATCCAATACATCCAGTTTAGGATTACCGATAACTTCTGCGAAAATTAATTTTGTTTTCTTCGTGATTTTATCCTCGTATTCTTCTGAGGTACCATCTTTGACATAGACGGTATGTATGCCAAAGGATTCAAGATCTGAAAACAAATCAATGGTCCCTCCAAAAATACCAGCACTGGAGATAATCTCATCACCGGATTTGAGGATATTTAATATTGCATTGGTTATTGCCGCCATTCCGGATGCACAGGCAACTGATACAAGCCCACCCTCTAATGATGTCATTCTTTTTTCAAAGGCTTCAACAGTTGGATTATTTATCCTTGAATAGGAAAAACCCGGTAATTGATGATTAAAAACTTTTTCTAATTCTTCTGCTGTCTGATATGAAAACGCACTTGATTGATAAATCGGTGTTAATGTGGCTCCTGTTTTTTCGTCAGCAAAAGCATTATTATGAAGTAATGCTGTATTGAAATTCATGACTCACCTTTTCCTAGAAAAAATTCTATTACTTTTGTGATTTTTTGTTAGATGTATTCTAAAAAGCACCAATGTAGTTTCTCTATTTCATGTTTAGAAACTTCCAATCCTCTCGTTTCTTTTATACTCAACCTCTAATTACAGGAATGATGCTACCCAAATTTTTCTATGATTCAAGTGGCGTCACCAATGGAAAGTAAGCACAGTTTTGGGTCTTTATCTTTGCACAAAAAAGAGGTTTTGAAACACAGTTTCCTGTATTTCAAAACCTCCAGTTATCTGGTCAGTTTCACCTGTTTTTGCTTTGTTGATTTACTATAATAATTAGTATAAGCAATATATCATATATTGTCAATATGTTTTGTATGATTTAAATAAATTTTCATTTATTTCTTTCATAAATAGTCAGTGTCATTTCACTCTGATCTTTTCATTTCTTTCTATCTGTAATATCTTCCCATTTTGAATGATCACAGTGACCGAGCCATACTGGATTTTTTCCAGTAATTCGACTATTTTTTTCAAATCACGTTCTTCAATAAAATTCTTATGGTTCTTATAATCCAGCTCCAATGGTAGGCCCTCCTTATTTCATACTTTTATAATATGTTTAGTATGTTTTGATAAGGATATCTTACATTTTCTTATTTGTCAATTTATTTCTAATCTATCATCAACCCAGCTCAATTTCTCCCCAGGCTCCAAGTTGATCCTCGATAATAATAAGTGCTCCCAAAATCCCCGGAATTGTTTTAATCCAATCCAATCCTCGGACAATATCTTCAGGCGTTTTAATCCGATTACCCAGGGCTGTAGCTGCAGCATCAGCCAGTGGTATGTCTTCGCTAATCACTGTTACTGTATCTGCCTTTCCAAAGCTTAATGAGTGGCCCATGGTTCCTGAAGAGGTACATACTCCTAAAGGGTTTTCCCGGGGTTTTATCATTAAACCAATGTCTGTGAATTCAGGGTTCCCGGTGTAAAGGGCAACCCGTCGAATTTTTTGAGTTTTAATTAGAAGATCTCCACCATTTTCCACAATGATTTCTTTTGAAAAGGGAGCCAGTATTTGACCAACATATTTTGACACTGCACCGGCAACAGCAGCCATGGGACCAACCTCAGTTTTTTTTCCGGCTTCCAGCATATCCCTGACAATGGGGATTGCATGCTTATCCAGGGCGAGAGGTATCAACCCAGAGATAAAATCCGGATGATTCTCATTGTACCTTACAATTGATTGTCTCAGTTGGCGAACATTATTACACACCATCTGAGGGAGAATTGAGTTCATTGCACTGCCATCGACTCCTAAAAAAAGATCGGTTTCAAATTCGAGGACCTGAAAATATTCCAGATCCTCGGCTTTCATGCGATTACGATAAAAGCGCTCTTCGTAATTCATCTTTATATCAGGGCATGAATGGCGCGAGTGGGACAGGCCTTCACACATAGCATACATTCAAGACATTTATCTTGATGGTGAATCAATTCCCAATTTTCGTCCATTTCCAGGGCATTAACTGTACACGCAGCGGTACAGGCTCCACAGTCAACACAATCCTCTTTGTTGACTTCTACCACTGACTGAATTTCCATCACACCAATCTGATTTTGCCGCAGGAATACAATGCCGGCATTGATATCGGCTTCTTCACCCATAATTTCTAATAATAGGGTGCCTTTAACATTATCATCAATACTGGCTTTTAGGATATTGAAATCCAGATTATAGGTTTTGATGAGCTCCATGGCCATGGGTTTTCCCGTGGCCGATTGGGGAAAAGACAACAATATTTTTTTTGTCATTATCTTAACCCTCCTTCATTAATTTCAAGACCTTTGAGTGAGTTCCCCATGGGGAAACTCAAAATGGGCTCTTGGAGATAAAATTTACCATTTTTCATCCAATAGCTGAGTTCATCTGCAATTTCTCTGGCCATTTTCAAGCTGGAAAGGGGCGATGTTTTAATGATTTTTCCATTAATATCCACGGAACCACTGCGCAGTTCAGCATAACTTACCTTCTTCAGGCTTGGCTTGGCTTTTCTCTGGACACTGTAATCAATGACATTAGTATAAAGGTCTTTATTTTCAACGGAAACAGAGGCCATCATTTCTTCATTGAGAATTGGAATCGGAATCCCAACACCGACAAACATGGAAGTTCCATATTTTTCATAAACCGCACCGCGAATATATTTAGGATTCATTTCCTTCATGTTCCCAATGAGTGCTAAGGTAGCACCTGGCGTGGTTGGGTAACCCTTTTCATCTCTGGGACCGGCCGTGTTGAACTGAGTCCCCATCCAGGAAACGTAACCCTGGGCACCTCCAATGAAAATCTTTGTCCCCATACCAATGGTTTTAAGCAGTGGATCATTTAACAGTGGGCTTAATTCTCCTGAAGTGCTGTAGGTGATATTTCCCATGTTTGGCTGCAAAATACCCATATAGGTGTATAAACGCTGGCTGGAGGTATTAATGGCGGCATTATAGTTTTGATAAATATTTCGGGGGTTAAATAAATAGGCTTCGTTGAGATCTTCCAGGGTCACCCAGGTATCAATGGATTTTCTGGGATAGCAATCGGTTCCCTGGGACTTAGCCACTAAGTGAACCTCTTTCCCGGCAATCAAATCATGAATGACATGAGCGCCTCCATATTCTATACCCTTATCACTGGATGGCTGCGTGGCTCCTAAATAGGTATCCACGGCTGCCAAACCACCATAGGCTTCGACATCATTCAAACTAATCTCTCCCATCCGAATGGGAGGATCAGAATGTCCGAAATTAATAAAAGCACCCGAAGAGCACATGGGACCAAAGGTGGCAGTGGTAACCACATCCACATAGTCTGCGGCATCCTTGATGCCACGTTCTTTAACAATGCCAATGACTTCTTCTGCGGTTATAATAACAGCGTCGCCTCGGGCGATTTTTTCATTAATTTCCTGATAGGTTTTTGCCATTTCATCCTCCAAAATTTATTTTCTTTAGCTCCTAATATGGTTATAATTCCTAATTCTTTATACCATGGTGTTAAGATAGGCATTCATAAAACCGTCCAGATCGCCATCCATGACACTTTGAACATTTCCAACTTCCACATTGGTTCGATGGTCCTTGACCATATTATAGGGATGAAATACATAGGAGCGAATCTGGCTGCCCCAGGCAATTTGACTATGATCCCCTTTAATATCATCAATATGATCCATTTTTTCCTGTTCCATAATTTCTACCAGCTTGCCCTTGAGCATTGCCATGGCCACTTCCTTGTTTTGATGCTGGGATCTTTCATTCTGGCATTGAACCACAATGTTTGTGGCAAGATGGGTGATACGCACAGCTGAATCGGTTTTATTAACATGCTGGCCGCCAGCGCCACTGGCCCGATAGGTATCAATGCGTATATCTTCAGGAAGAATTTCAATTTCCACCGTATCGTCTATTTCAGGCATGACATCCAGTGATGCAAAAGAGGTATGTCGACGGCCTGATGAATCAAAAGGAGAAATCCGAACGAGACGATGAACCCCTCGCTCGGTTTTTAAATAACCATAGGCATTAATCCCTTCAATCATCAGCGTGGCACTTTTTATCCCTGCACCTTCTCCGGGCTGAAGGTCTAATATTTTTACTTTATAGCCCTTCTTTTCAGCCCATCTCGTGTACATGCGCAACAACATTTCCGCCCAATCCTGGGATTCGGTTCCACCGGCTCCGGGATGAAGAGCAATAATGGCGTTATTGCTGTCGTATTCCCCGGAAAGAAGGGTTTCGGTACGAAAGGAATCTATTTTTTGGTTAACAGCATTAATGGATTCTGAAAATCCTTCCAGGATTTCTCCCTCTTCAGCCAATTCAAACATCACTAAAATATCATCTAATTCCTCGGTAAGAGCATTGTGGTGATCAACTTTTAGCTTTGTGAGTTTTAACTCTTTTAAGACAATTTGGGCTGATTTCTGGTCATTCCAAAATTCCGGATTTTCAGTTTTCTTTTCAAGGATTTCAATTTCACTGATCAGTTTGGGCAGGTCAAAGTGAATCCCCTAATTCTTTTAACTTTGTTTCCATTTCATTGACAATTTGCTTTTCCTCGTACAAATCGATCATTCAACATTCACATCCTTTCAATTTCATACCCTGGGGTTGGTTGTTTTTTATCAAGCCCCGCAACATTTTTTATATTTTTTTCCACTGCCGCAAGGGCACGGATCATTTCGTCCAACTTTATTTTGAGCACTGGCTGGATCGGCAGGTTTTCCTACAATTTCATTTTCATTGGTTTTCATTTGGCTGAAGTCTACCTTTTCTTTGGCTTCGTCACTTGGTACCACTTGAATATTTAGATTGAAAAGGTATTTTACCGTATCTTCCTGTATTCTCAGGATCATATCATCAAAGAGGGCAAAGCCTTCTTTGGTATATTCTTTGACTGGATCATTTTGTCCATAGGCCCGTAAACCGATACCTTGTTTAAGCTGATCCATATTATCGATGTGTTCCATCCAGGCACTGTCAACACTTCTCAACAGAATAATGCCTTCAATGTTTTGGAGTTGTTCCAATCCTAAACGTTCTTTTTTCTCTTCCAGAATTTTTCGACATTCATCCAGTACGGTGTCTACTAAAATTTCCCGACTTTCAGGTTTTTCCGGGAAAGTCAGTGTTCCCTTGGGAAGTACCGTAGTTTCCAAATGTTTTTTAAGTCCTTCTAAGTCCCAATTATCGTAGTAGTCTCCATCTCCGGTAAACATGTTCACATAGGCATCTGCCAGGGTTTTGGTCATGTTCCAAATTTCATTTTCCATATCCTTGCCATCAATGACCTGTTGTCGTTGCTCATAAATGAGCTCCCGCTGACGGTTCATAACATTATCATACTGAAGGACATTTTTACGGATGTCGAAGTTTCGCCCTTCAACACGTTTTTGAGAATTTTCAATGCCTTTGGTAAGAATTTTGTTTTCAATGGGTGTTTCTTCGTCCAGTCCTATAGTTTCAATTAAACCCTGAATTCTTTCCGAACCAAAAACACGCATGAGATCATCTTCTAATGATACAAAAAATTGAGATGAGCCGGGATCTCCTTGACGACCGGAACGACCACGTAACTGATTATCGATGCGACGACTTTCATGGCGTTCGGTTCCGAGAATATGTAATCCCCCAACTTCTATAACCCCTTCGCCTAAAACAATATCCGTACCACGTCCGGCCATATTGGTGGAAATGGTTACCGCATTCTTTTGTCCTGCATTTGCAACAATTTCGGCTTCTTTTTCAAGAAATTTAGCATTAAGCACATTGTGCTTCACCCCTGAACGTTTAAGGTAACTACTGAGAAGTTCAGATTTTTCAATGGAAATTGTCCCAATGAGTATTGGCTGGCCTGTTTCATGGCGACGTTTTACTTCCTCAGTCACCGCACAATATTTTCCTTTTTCACTCTTGTAAATAAGGTCATTCTGATCTTCACGAATTAAGGGACGATTGGTAGGAACGGTAATGACGTTAAGATTATAGATGGTTTGGAACTCATCTTCTTCGGTCTTTGCTGTTCCAGTCATACCGGATAATTTATTAAACATTCTAAAATAATTCTGGAATGTCACCGTTGCTAAGGTTTTCGACTCTCGATTGACCTTCACATTTTCCTTTGCTTCAATGGCCTGGTGTAAACCATTGGAATAACGTCGACCAGGCATTAAACGTCCTGTAAATTCATCAACAATAATGATTTCTCCGTCTTTTACAACATAATCCCGATCCTTATACATGAGCGTATTGGCATGAAGTGCCTGGTTAATATGATGAGATATTTCCATGTTTTCCACATCGGCAAGATTGGTCAATCCAAAAAAGCCTTCGGCTTTTACAACCCCATCATCGGACAGCATCACTGATTTAGCTTTTTCATCCTTAACATAATGTTCATCTTTAAGGGTTTTAGCAAAAGTATTGGCAAGTTCATAGAGTTTAGTGCTTTTATCTCCACTCCCTGAAATAATCAAGGGTGTTCTGGCTTCATCCACTAAAACACTATCAACTTCATCAATGATGGCATAATTTAGTTCCCGCTGAACCTGTTGTATTTTAGTCGGTGCCATGTTATCTCGCAGATAATCAAATCCAAACTCGTTATTGGTACCATAGGTGATATCACAGCCATAGGCGTCCTTCTTCTGATCAAAGGACAAGCCATGAACAACCAAACCAACACTGAGTCCTAGGAATTCATGGAGCTGTCCCATCCACTGACTATCTCTTTTTGCAAGATAATCATTAACCGTAACAATATAGACTCCTTTACCACCCAGTGCATTGAGGTAGGCTGGAAGTGTAGAGACAAGAGTTTTCCCTTCCCCGGTTTTCATTTCTGCAATATTTCCTTCGTGCAAAACCATTCCGCCAAGTAATTGGACTGGAAAATGCTTCATATTAAGGACTCTTGCTCCTGCTTCCCTTACGGTCGCAAACGCCTCAACTAACATATCATCCAATGATTCTCCCTGAGCCAGTCTTTCTTTAAACAAAAGGGTCTGTCCACGAAGGTCATCATCGCTCATGGCCTCATATTTGCTATTGAGCGCTAATATCAAGTCCACCTTTTTCTGCATACGTTTTATATCTTTTCTACTACTATCAAAAATCTGGTCTAATAATCCCAAAACTTTCACTCCTTTTATTGTTCGCTTTATTGGAAAGAATTCCAAAGTTAATTATAACATAATCCTTTAAAGGTTACTTTAAATAATTTAAAGGGACTGCAATTTTTCATACAGTCCCTTTAATGTACTATTAGATTGTTTTTATATTATTTCTTTTTACGCCAAAACGCAACATCTTTTCCATCTAACTTTAATTCGACTAGTTCATATCCAGCTTTTTTTCGTTCTTCCAATGTTGCATCAAAGGTTTTTTGCTGTACTTCGTTAATGCTTTCGTTAGGCTTTTCTTTTTCTCCATCCGAAGGATCATTCACTTTTTCCACCACACCCTCGGTGATTTCTTCAAGCTCTTTGAACGGAATTACAACTTCTTCTTTCTGTGATACCGGTTTTATGAGATTTTCTGCTTCTAAACTGCTGTCTCTTATGTTTTGTTTTCGTCGTTGTGCTTTTCGCTTTTCATCTTCAAAGTTTAGACGTTGCCAAACATTCATCATTTCACCTTCAGAAAATTCTTCTTCCTTTTCTGTTGGCTTCCTTAAGACTGTTTCTTGTTGAGCATTATCACCACGCAATACAAAAGGAGTATCTAACTCTGTTAATTTAAAACTTTCGACAATTCTTAAATCCGATTCCGGTTCCGGTTTCGGTTTCGGCAGGGTTTCCCGCATTGATTCTTCAGCCTTGTTTAATTCTATTTCCCGTATTTGAAGCATTAATCGCTCTTTTTCAACTGCTAATTTTTCTTCATAATATTTTTTAGTGAAGAACCCGGTATCTTCATTGTTAACAATTTCTTCCATTTCAGAGGCTTCTAATCCCTTGTTTTCAGCTCCGGCAACAAAGGTTCCCACTTCTTGAATGTTGCTGATGACCTTAGTGCTGCCATCATCAATGGTTTCAATAATGATTGTTTCTTCCGGCATCTGATTTTGAACAATGATTTCTTCGGTTTCAGTTCCAATTTCAGGGGACCCATTTGCCATGGCTTCAGGAATAATCATGGTTTCCAGTTCTTCTTCTGAAATTACAGTAGTCATACTTTCATCACGTTCACCTCGAATTGGGCCGCCACCTGTTAAATCCTGGTAGAAATCCTCAACATTAGCGTTTGATTCGCTTGCAAGGATATCGTTTTGAATTGAAACCCCCTCAATATTCTGGTTTTCACTATCTCCAAAAATGCCTTCATCATCAATAGCATCCTTACTATCACTCATAATTGAAGGTTTTTTATTCATTACATACTGCATGAAACCAATAAGTCCAATAAGTGCAACAAGGGTGCCTGCGCTTACCCCTGCAACCGTTCCGTAGAGGCTCATAACCGTTGGTATAAAAGGAATTGAAATGGGTAGGTTAATTCCTAAAAACCACAAAAGAGTATTTGGTTGGATCAGTGTATAAATCGAATTGAGTCCCTGGATGATTTGCTGTCCAAAACCGGTTGGGAGAATATCAATAACTCCTTGAGCAACTGGCATGTGTCCGCCATTTATAAAGGTAACCACAAAATTCGATGTGAAACCAATGGCCATGAGAATAACCCAAAAATCATCCAGGTTAAAGACGAGCATTACCAGCACAAGTATATAACTGGCAAAATTCACAATTTCAAGGTAGGGCTCAATAACAGGAATCCCGCCTGTGTAACCGTAAAAATGTAACGCAAGCTGTAATAACAGCCCTAAAATACCCAGAGGTAATAACGAAATTTTTCGAACTTTGAAGCCACGAAGGCTTCCTCTGCGAATTTTTCCAATTAAAAAGCCTAAAATTATTGCAATTAGTACTAACATATTTGTTTCAACCCCACTACTTATTCATTTTTCTTCTGTTTTCTATTTAGACACACAGTCTGCTCAATAAAATAATTCAAGCAAATTTTGATACATATATATGTCTATTTTAAAGCAAAAGAAAAGTTCTGTCAAAACTTTATACCCAAATTCAAAAATATTTTTTTAATTCTAAAAAATATCATCAAAAACACCCCTTAAAACTGTTTATTAAGGGGTGTCCATAATTAATTCGTCGTTTTTCTTAAGAAAGCTTTAGAAAGTAGGTTCAATCAAACCGTAGTTTCCATCTTTACGCATATAGACAACATTGACGTCATCTGTATCGCCATTTAGGAAGACGAAAAAGTCATGTCCCAGTAATTCCATTTGAAGGGTTGCTTCATCAACATTCATTGGTTTTACCGCAAATTTTTTCGTTCGCACAACTTTTGGCTGAAATTCTTCAGATTCATCAAGGGATTCAATTTCTTCAAAATTAAATTTACTTACTTCTTCAATATTTCTTTTTTGTAGTTTCGTTTTGTGTTTTCTAAGCTGTCCTTCAAGTTTATTTACAACATCTTCAATGGATGACACCATATCCTCAGACTTTTCTTCAGCCCTGAGAATCGTTTTTCCCACAGGAATTGTTACCTCTAACATTTGATAATTTTTTTCCTTACTGAATGTAGCGTAAATTTCTGTCTCCTGACCAAAGTAGCGATCAAATTTAGAAAACTTCTTTTTAAGTGTTTCTTTCAAACCTTCTGATACATGCATGTTTTTTCCGTAAATTGTGAATTTCATAACGACAACTCCTTTCAAAAGGTTAAGTTTACTCGTTTACAGAATATAGAGTCTACGAGCTATATCTATATTATACCTAATTTAGTCCCCTTTAGTCAAAATTATTTTGTCAAATTGTTGTCACGAAAAAGCAACCAAAAAGATTTCTCTCATAATCTTGATAAAAAGGGTGTTTTGCCTCAGTTGACCTGGTCTTTTCCCCCACACTCGCCAGCGGGAAGTTTAGCTCAGTGTTAGCATCACAACTCCTTCTCTCGGCTTGCACCGGCTGGACTTACTTCTAAGACGCACCATGATCAACAACTTGCTTTTAAATTGTCTTACGTGGATCGTTTTGCCTGCATCTGGCCTCGACTTTCAACCACAAACCTGAGACAACTTCTATTATAAGTTTTCTCCCTTAAAAATGTCAAGATAAATCCATCTGTTTCATGAAACAGATGATTTCATGAAACACTTTTCACTACTGGAAAAAAATATGTTATAATAGGTTCAAGAAATTTATGGAGGTTCATCAATGTTTTTGGGTTTATTAGCAACATTAGCGGCTATTGTCTTTATTTTTAATATTTCCTTTTCTATTACGATCATTTTTTTGGAACGTAAAACTCCCCAAAGCACTTATGCCTGGTTACTATTTTTGTGGATACTTCCGATTTTAGGCTTTTTATTTTACTTATTTTTTTCCCAAAACCTCACCAAGAGAAAAATATTTAAATATAATACCCCTGAAAACATTCGCTACAATCTCCTGCTCCGGCAGCAGCGACGATCACTATCGAAGATCATTGTCATTGATCCCAACAGTCCTTTGGAAAAATATCGTCGTTCCATTGAATTCCATCTCAATGTCAGCCAGGCTCTTTATACCAACAATAATAAGATTTCGATTTATACCGATGGCAAAGCTAAATTTGAGGCTCTTTTTGACTCAATGGAATCAGCCACGTCATCTATTCATGTGGAATACTACATTATAAAATACGATTCGCTGGCCTTGAGGATGATGGATATTCTCACCCGAAAGGCCCTTGAGGGTGTTGAGGTTCGACTACTTTTTGATGCCATGGGTGGGCGTTATCTTCCTAAATCGATTCTTGAAAGTCTTGTGTCTGCCGGCGGACAAATTGGTGTGTTCTTCCCATCCAAGATAAAACTGATCAATCTCCGCATCAATTACCGTAATCATCGAAAAATCGTGGTCATTGATGGCACCACTGGTTTTGTGGGTGGCTTTAATGTTGGCAATGAATATCTGGGCCTTAATCCCAAAATGGGCTACTGGCGTGACACGCATCTCAAAATCCACGGGTCCTCTGCCTATGAGCTCCAACTGCGCTTTCTTTTAGACTGGCGAGCAAGCTCCAGCGAAAACTTAGTCATTGACGAGGACTCTCAAAATAAGTATTTCCCGGCCATTTCTCAGACGACCGGAGCGGGCATTCAAATTGTTTCAAGCGGACCTGATAAAGCCAATCAGCAAATCAAACAGGGGTTTTTACGAATGATTAACAATGCTGAAAGTTATATACTCATTCAATCTCCCTATTTTGTACCTGATGAAAGTATTCTTGAAGCTCTGAAAATCGCCTTGTTATCCGGCATTGATGTGCGCATTATGATTCCCAACAAGCCAGACCATATCTTTATACATTGGGCTACTTTATCCTATGTTGGAGAACTCATTGAATATGGGGCCAAAGTCTACATTTATGAAAATGGCTTTCTTCATTCTAAAACCATAGTCGTGGACGATGCTGTATGTTCCGTCGGTTCTTGTAATTTCGATATTCGCAGCTTTAGACTGAATTTTGAAACTAATGCCTTTATTTATGATCATGCTACTTCCACCGAATTGAAAAATGTTTTTGTTGAGGATATAAAACTTTGTACTTACTATAGTAAAGAAATTTATTCAAAGCGGGGTCATATTATAAAGATTAAAGAGTCCATCTCTCGATTGTTTTCACCATTGCTTTGATTCCCATCAATTATTTCATTACTTTTGGCAATAAAACTTAAAATAAAAACACAAGAGCATTCTTGAAATGAGTTTTCTCTTGTGTTTTTTTACTGTGCTCAATGAATTATGAAATTTTATTGATCATTGTCAATCAATCATTTTTCTGATTAAAAACGGAAGTCTCGTTTTCCGGCACTTAATTCGGTTAAATGGGCAGTTGCAATCTCACGGACCTTATCACTGGGAATAGACTTGAGCTCACGCTGAATCATGACCTCACCCTTTTCTCTTGTGTCCGCAGATGCATAGTCCTCTAAATACTCTTTTAAAGTCATAATGGCATTGGGTTGGCAGCAATTCACAATCTGTCCCGATTTCACCAATTTCATAAAGCGGTCTCCGGTTCGGCCTTCACGATAACAGGCTGTGCAAAAGCTTGGAATATGGCCCATTTCTAAAAGCCAGTTGACAATATCATCCAGTTTTCTTGTATCCGTTACATCAAATTGAGAAGAATTTTCCTCTTCCGGCTCTGGATGATCATAGCCGCCCACACTTGTGCAGGAACCACCACTAACCTGGGAAATCCCCAATTTCAAAACACGTTCCCGGGATGCCTGGGATTCCCTTGTAGATACAATCATTCCGGTATAAGGTACGGCAATTCTTAAAACAGTGACAATTTTTTCAAAGACATCATTGGAAATGGCATTTGAAAAATCATTGGTATCAATGTCATCTGCCGGACAAATCCGTGGCACACTAATGGTATGAGGTCCAACGCCCATGGCAGCTTCTAAATGCTCTGCGTGCATGAGCATTCCCACAAAATCGTAACGGTACATATTAAGTCCAAAAAGAACGCCGATGCCCACATCATCAATACCACCTGCCATGGCACGATCCATGGCCTCGGTATGCCATGCGTAATTGTGTTTAGGTCCCGTGGGGTGAAGCATTTCATAATTTTCTTTATGATAGGTTTCCTGAAACAGAATGTATGTTCCAATTCCGGCATCCTTAAGACGCTTGTAATTTTCTACGGTAGTCGCTGCAATATTCACATTCACCCGACGGATATCGCCATTTTTATGTTTGATGCTGTAAATAGTTTTAATGCTTTCCAGTACATATTCAAGTGGGCAATTCACTGGATCTTCACCGGTTTCTAAAGCCAAACGCTTATGTCCCATATCTTGAAGGGCAATGACTTCCTTAACAATTTCCTCCTGGGATAATTGCTTTCGTTTAATGGTTGTATTTTTATGATGATAAGGACAATATACACACCCATTCACGCAATAGTTAGAAAGATATAAGGGTGCAAACATGACAATACGATTACCGTAAAACTTCTTTTTAATTTCCTGAGCAAGGGTGACCAAACGTTTATTCTGATCTTCAAGTTCACAGGCCAACAATACTGCCGCTTCGCGATGACTGAGTCCTTTGAAATCCCCAGCCCGGGTTATAATATCATCAATTAAAGTTTCATTATTCTTGTTTTCTTCGGCATAGGCCATGGTATCCAAAATTTCCTGATTATCAATAAACTCTTCGGCCTTTTTTGATTTTACGTTATACATATTTTTTCCTTCTTTCAACTTATTATTAATTTCTAAATTCATAAACATAAAAGCAAATTGCATTGGTGTCAGTTTTCATAACCAATTTTGTAACGTATAGGCGAACAGTCGTTAGACTGTGCGACGTATAGTGGAAAAATTGTTTCATGTAAACAGACAGTGATGCCACGGTACTTTTGCAATTGCTTATTATTATTCAGGGTAATCGCCACGATTTGTGAGGATTTCATAACCGATGGATTCCATTCTTGTTGCTAAACAGCTGCGGCATTCCGCGGCTTCATCACCGGTACATATTTTATTGTCGTATAAGCTATAATCTTTTCGAACCGCTACCGGAGACAGGTTGGGCATCACCACATTAGCTCCGGCCAGTATCCCAAGTTCTCGTCCCTGGGGATTAATGGTTCCCAGGGCAGTGGTGGCGGGAATTAGGGCTTTTGGCATCATCAAACGCAGAATTGAAATTAGTTGCAGGGTTTGTTCCAATGACCCAGGGCTAGCATTTTTAAATGGGGTATTGTGATGTGGAATGAATGGTCCTATGCCAATCATTTGTGGATCCAATTCTTTGATAAATTCTAAATCTTCTAAGATATTTTCCATTGTTTGGTTTGGGGACCCCACCATAAAACCGGTACCTACCTGAAAACCAATTTCCTTAAGGTCTTTTAAACAGGTCATGCGATTTTCTAGGGCCAAATTACTAGGGTGAAGCCTTTTATAGTGACTTTTATTGGCTGTTTCATGGCGTAGGAGGTAACGATCCGCTCCTGCTTCATAAAGGCGTTCATAACTTTTTTTTGATTTTTCCCCCATGGACAAGGTGATGGCACAATCAGCAAAATTTTTCTTAATCTTCTGGATAATGGCAACCACTCGATCGTCATCAAAGTAAGGATCTTCTCCTCCCTGAAGGACAAATGTGCGAAATCCTAATGCATAGCCAGTTTTACAACAGTCAAAGATCTGGTCTTCTGTAAGGCGATACCGATGAACCTGATCATTACTTTTTCGAATCCCACAATAATAGCAATCATTTTTACAATAATTACTGAATTCAATGAGTCCTCGTGTATAGATTCCATTACCAAAGGTTTTTTTAGCCACCTCACTGGCTTTTTCAGAAAGATCCTGTCTCAGTTCAACCGTATTATTTTCCAAAAGCCACAGAAGCTCCTTTGCCTCTAAACATTGTTCCTGGGCAAGCTTTTCAACAAGTTTATTCACTGTCTTCTTCCTGGTTTTCTGAAAATTTTGGAAGTTTGGAATACACGGTTTTAATGCTAATCCCGGTGACCATTCCTAATTTTCCTGCCAGGGAACTGATTACATCTGTTGGCGCATCAATGACCACACTAATCACAGAAATATTTCTTTCACGGTATGGAATTCCCATCCGTCCCACGATATACTTTCCATAATCGTGTAGAATATTGTTTAACTTTTCCACAGCCTCTTCATTCTCAACCACAATGCCTATGAGTCCTATTCTTTTTTCCATTTCTTGCCCTCCCTTTTTGAATTTCTTCGTTCTTTAAATAAGCAAAAAAATCCCTGTACCAATGGTACAGGGAAAACACGTTAAAGCCCGAACCCATTGCTCACCACAATGGATTTAGGTTAAATTCACATGATTCTCTCGCCTTTCCACTGGGGACGAACCCTCATGGCATCAGTACGATAACTTTGTTGTATAATATTTTCTTTGCAGTTTGTTATGAGATTTGGGCAAACCCAATCTTTTAACGCACTGAATATTGTAAAGGATATCACATCATAAATTAAGTTGCAAGTTTTTTATGTTTATGATGTTCAGCTAAGTTTATGTATAAATAATCCACTTCTTAACTTTGGTTCAAACCACGTGGATTTTGGCGGCATAAGTAAATCGGCATCGGCGATGTTCATGAGCTCTTCAATGGAAGTTGGATACATGGAAAATGCCAAAGACATATCTTCGTTGGCACGACGTTCCAGCTCTTTTAAACCACGAATACCACCAACAAAATCGATACGTTTGTCAGTACGGATATCCCCAATACCTAAAATGGAAATCAGTACATTATCCTGGAGAATAGCTACATCTAATGACTCCACAAGATTATCAGAATCATAAACCCCTTCCTTGACTGTGAGTAAATACCATTTTTTATTTACATAAAGTCCAAAGGATCCTTTTCGAGGTGGCTTTACCGGTTCTGACCCTCGTTCTTCAATATCGAATTTTTCAGATAGCTTTTCTAAAAATTCTTGAACACTTAATCCATTAAGATCTTTAACCACACGGTTATAATCCATTATGTGAAGCTGTTCATCTGGGAATAACACAGAAAGAAAATAATTGAATTCTTCTTTTCCGGTATAGTCCGGGTTTGCTTCTCGACGCATAAGACCTACCTTTACAGCAGAGGCAGAACGGTGATGGCCATCAGCGATATACAGATTCTTTACCCCTTTAAAGTCTTCGGCTAAATCATTGATTACAGCCTCGTCATCAATGACCCAGGCCCGATGGATAATCCCATCTTCCGATACAAAATCATACACAGGAGTATGGGCTTCTCGCCAGGTATCCACTAAGGTATTAATGTCATCCTGTCCACGATAAGTCAGGAAAATAGGCCCTGTATTAGCATTAGTGGCATCCACATGCTTAATTCGATCTTCTTCTTTATCTGCACGGGTGAGTTCATGTTTTTTGATGGTATTATCAACATATTCATCAATGGAGGTACAAACCACTAAACCAACCTGGCTTCTGCCATCCATTACCAATTCATAAATGTAAAAACAATCCTGGGTGTCCTGGGTTAAGACATTCCGGTAGAAAAGCTTTTCTAAATTTTTTCTCGCAGTTTCATAAACAAGGGGGTCATCCATTTTCATTCGATCATCCAAGGTTGTTTCTGGGCGATCTACCCGTAAAAAAGAATCAAGCTTTCCTCGAACTGCTGCATTGGCTTCTGCTCGATTGTAAACATCATAGGGCAGTGCGGCAACATCTGCTGCTTTTTCGGGAAAGGGCCGAACAGCTTTAAAAGGTTTAATTGTTGACATTTTTTCCTCCAATTTTTAATAAAGAAGTGCCTGTTGCAAAATCAAGTGTGCCATGTTGCAAAATACCAATGGGGGGATCCTGAGTTTCCACACCCTTTGGGTGTGGAAACTCAGGAATGACAATGATAACAGCGATAACGGACACTTAGTCAGATTTTTTCAACAGCCACTTCTTTTATAGTGTTATTTTATTTAATAATACGAACCCGAGTAACACCTTCAATTTTTTTTAGGGCTATTTTTACTTCTTCCCCAACATTACTATCAACATCCATCATGGTATAAGCCCATGATCCGCGATTTTTATTGGTCATAACTGATATATTAATGTTGTTATCAGCCAAAATTTTTGTAATCTGACCCAGCATATTAGTAACATTTGCATGATTAACGGTAATACGGTTAATACTTTCACAGACACCCATATTGCAATCAGGATAATTAACAGAATTAATAATATTCCCATTTTCCAAGTATTCTTTTAGCGAATGAATGACCATTTCAGCACAATTCTCTTCGCTTTCTGGTGTGGATGCACCTAAATGAGGAATGTTAATAACATTCTTCATTTTAAGAAGACGTTCATTTGGAAAATCAGTGATATACGTTGCCACAATGCCTTCTTCTATGGCAACCTCTAATGCATCATAATTGACAAGTCCGCCTCTTGCAAAGTTTAGAAGACGTAAACCTTCCTTGGTTTCTTTTAATAAACCTGCATTGACATAGTCTTTGGTTTCATCCATAAAGGGAATATGCAGTGAAATATAGTCGCAATTTTTAAAAATTTCTTCTTTACTCACAGCGCGTCTTACTTTTCTGCTCAAGCCCCAGGCATTGTCAATGGAAATAAAAGGATCAAAACCATAAACCTTCATGCCAAAATCGATGGCCATATTTGCAACGAGAACACCAATGGCACCTAAACCAATGACTCCCATTTTTTTGCCATAAAGTTCTGGTCCGCCAAAAGTACTTTTGCCTTTTTCAACTAAGGCCGGACAATCATCACCTTTATCTTCCAGAGTTTTTGCCCAATCGATGCCATCAACTACTTTACGTGAAGAAATGAGCATTCCTGCAATAACCAATTCTTTGACTGCATTGGCATTAGCTCCAGGAGAATTACAAACAACAATTCCTTGTTTTGAACATTTATCCAATGGAATATTGTTCACACCGGCTCCGGCACGACCAACAAATTTAACACTGGCTGGAATATCCATATCATGCATTTTATAACTTCTTAATAAAATAGCATCCGGGTTCTCTGGTTGATCCAGAACAGTATAATTTTCGCCTAATAATTTCAGGCCCTTTTTAGATATATTATTGAGAGTTTGTACTTTATAATTCAATGTAATATTTCCTTTCAAATGGAAAATGTCTATGCATTTTCGCTTTCAAATTTCTTCATGAAGTTAATAAGGGTTTCAACACCTGCCAGTGGCATGGCATTGTAAATACTGGCACGCATTCCCCCAACACTTCGATGACCCTTTAAATTTTCCAAACCAACCTTTTTGCTTTCTTTAACAAAGAGGGCATCTAATTCATCTGAGCCTGTTATAAAAGTAACATTCATTAATGAACGATCTTCTGGAACAACGGTTCCTTTGTAAAGCTTGCTGTTATCAATATAGTCGTAAAGCAATTGAGCTTTTTCTTTGTTGGCTTTTTCCATACCAGCAACGCCGCCATTGGCCTTAACCCATTCATAAACTAGTTTACAGACATAAATTGCAAAGCATGGTGGTGTATTATAGCTTGAATCATTATCGGCATGGATTTTATAGTTGAGCATGGTTGGTGTGAAATCTTTGGCATGTCCTAATAAGTCTTTGCGAATAATCACAGCCGTTACACCTGCAGGTCCCATGTTCTTTTGGGCACCGGCATATATTAAACCAAATTTTGATACATCATATACTTCGGATAATATATTTGAAGACATGTCCCCAACCAAAGGCACATTACCGGTTTTCGGTAAATTTTCTGGTTTAAAGCGTGTTCCGAAAATGGTATTATTGACACAAATGTGAAAGAAATCTGCATCCGGTGTAAAATCCTTGGGATCCACTTTTGGAATATAGGAAAAGGTTTTATCCTCAGAAGATGCAATAACCTTTGCTTCTCCATAACGAGCTGATTCTTGATATGCTTTTTTGGCCCAACTTCCGGTAATCATAAAATCACATTTATTACTCTTAGCTAAGAGATTTAATGGAATCATTGAAAACTGGGTAGAGGCCCCCCCCTGTAAGAATAGGATTTCGTAGTTATCCGGTACGTTCATTAGTTCTTTAAATAAACTTTTTGCTTCATGAAGAATATCAATAAAATAAGATGACCGATGACTCATTTCCATAACAGACATTCCTGAATCACCGTATGATACCATTTCATCAGCTGCCTGTTGTAATACCTCAATGGGTAAGGCAGATGGTCCTGCTGAAAAATTATACACTCTTTTCACGTTTAATTTCCTCCTTAAAATAATTTTATGGTGTGACTTGTAATTCTAAAAAAATTACTTCCTGATATTATATGTTAAAATATTAACAATTGCAAGATCTTGAATAAAAATTCAAGTAAATTTCAGCACTTGTCAATTTCTTATCATCACTCAATGGTAACAATGGTTTTTGCCGGGGTAATGGACTTGACCAATGCCTGGGATAAATTGGACTGGATTGGTAATTCATATTCACCTGGTCCCAGATTGGCACAATCGATAAAAGCTTCTGTTTGAGCAGGGTTCAGAGTATTCAAGGCACTACTTACCCCTTCCAATTTTAATAACACCTTGGAATCTTTCATTTTTGAAACCACTAAACCAGCCCCAAGATTTTTAACACTAATTTTATCCAAAGTAAAGCTTCTCTCGATAGTGTTTTCAATGTTAACGGTCACTTTTACCGTATCATTGCCATTCTGAAAATAACAGCCTTCTGGTGGGATCAGATTAACATCTTTTGAAAATGTTTTGGCTTGCCCCGATACGTCAATGGCGTTCATGGTAATGGAATTAATCTGATCAAGTACTTCCTGTTTTGCACCAATCATGACTTTTGAGGGCTCTACTGAAACTTGTGAAACGGCATAACTATTGGCAGTTTGTCCAAAGGTTGTAGCAATCACACCGACTTCTTTCGTTTTTCCGAGAATAATCTCTGCTGTGACTACGCTTGGTAAAAATTCAACGTCATTAATCCGGTTTCCTGACGTATCATAGCCCATAACCTGTAAATGCTCAATGGTATCTGACTCCAGATCACTAACATTTGCAGTTCCAGTAGTTTTTGCGATTCTTGCAATGGATTCTTCAGGACCTTGGACTTCAACCTTTTCTAAAGATTTTGCAGAGATCACTTCCGCATCATTTGCCGGTTGGCCTTCTACCACTACACCAACTTCAATATCTTCTTTAATAATATTATCAACTGCAATCTGTAAGGATGTCGGATTCATACTATCTATAATGACTGAATTAGGTAATCCCTTCACAGCAATTTCTAAGTCGTAGGTTCCCTTGGTATTGATATCACCTAAATTAACCTCTGCTGTGATTTCCTTGGTATTAATTTTCCTGAGATTTTTATCGGTTCCCTTTACACGAAGATTAAGATAATAACTTTTATCTTCTGCTAAAACCAGATTTTTAGCAGCCAACCCATCCACATTTGTTAAAGTTATGGGAATACTGTTAAAATCCTGGTTCACAATGACATTCGAATTTCCATTCACCATGAACCAAAGTAAAACAGCAATTGCCAAGGCAATAAATATGCGTATTACCTTTTCATGCACCGGTACTTTCTTTTTTATTTCCATCTAATTTCTCCCAAAGTTTATGTAGCCAGGTATTATTTTTTCCATCATCTTTCACTGCGAAATTATCCAAAATCACCTGTTTAAGCATTTCTGGATTCACATCTTGAAACAAAGTCCCATTTTCAGCATAGGAAACTTGGCCTGTTTCTTCAGACACAATAATAACAATGGCATCTGATTTTTCAGTCATTCCAAGCCCGGCTCGATGTCGTGTTCCTAATTCGCTGCCAAGATCCCGATTATCTGATAAAGGCAGCAGGCACCCAGCAGCCCGGATTCGTCCGGTTCCAAATTTAAGAATCACGGCACCATCATGTAATGGGCGGTTGGTTGTGAAAATATTTTCAATGAGCTCATTACTAATATCAGCATCTAATTGGATGCCGGTATTGACAATATTCTTAAGTCCTGTATGCTTTTCAAGAACAATAAGGGCTCCAATTTCTTCTTTCGCCAAGTTGCCAACGGCTTCAATAAGCTCTTCCGCATCCTCTTCCAAAGAATCGATGGAGGGTCTTTTTAATATATCCCTAAAAAGTTGATTATTCCCTAACTGCTCAAGGGCTGACCGGAATTCGGGTTGGAACACAACCACAATAAAAATAAAAGCCCAGGTAAATACGTTTGTAATTATTAAATTTAATGTCGTAAAACCTAACCACGCACTGAGTGGTGCAAGGAATAATAAAAGTATGAGGCCCTTAAATACCTGTTCTGCCTGGGTTCCCCGTATCCATAACAATACACGGTAGACAATATAGGTAATGATAAAAACCTCAATGACACTTCCAATGGTTATTCTCGATTGTATATATAATAATATCTCTTCCATTTGCAATCCTTTTTTTAAATTCTCCTACATTATACACCAACAATGCCTAACAGTGAAATGGAAAATGATTTTTTTCATTTTTATTGCAGTCGTCATTAAGAAAAATCTTTAAGGGATTCTTACGAAAATCATGATAAAATTATAAGCATATGAAAACTCCACCAAATCTTATATGAAGAATAAGGAGCCACTTTTTATGAAAAACCATTTGTTCTATTTATTACCTAAAAGCGATACTGTCTTTTTAACAAATACTGATTCTTTTCGTCAAGCCTATAATCTCTTTATCCTTACTAACTATGCGGCTCTGCCTGTGATTAATAAAAAAGGACAATATATTGGAACCATCTGTGAAGGTGACCTTTTAAGAGTTCAATCATTAAGCCTTACTCACCCTGAAATTAATTTGGATACTTTTGAAATTAAGGACATTGAATTTAAAACAAAAATTCAGGTTGCCCGAGTGAATGAAAGCTTTGAACATTTGGTTGATCTTGCAGTATGCCAGAACTTCATTCCTTTAGTTGATGACCAAGGGGTATTTATAGGTATTTTAAGGCGTCAGGAATTAATTAAAGAACTCATTAGCTTTTTATCAAATAAAGTTGCCGAACAAAATTAGCCACTTTAAAAGAGGCAAAGCCTCTTTTTTTTTTTTGCTCAAACCAATTTTTTCAGTCTTTTGAAAAGCTGTTGTCCACTGCGGGGATAACAGATCTCTTCAGCCTGTAACAGGGCTTTAAGCTCAATACAAAAATCCATTGTGCACATTTCTTTCATTTCATCCCCAAGGCAAAAAATCCCAAGGGCTTTTAATAATTCTTCATCTTTTGGGCAATTGAACTCCAGCACTGGGAGGATTCTCTGCTTTATGGCTAAGTCAATGACCTCCTGCTCAGTAAACAGACCTTCAACTCCGCTATTAATGCCAAAAGCCAGGATTTCATTAACCCCACGATACCCCATGGGCTGATCATATTCTACCAGAATTTGTTGTATTTTTCTTAGGATTAACATTAATTTTTCGATGATTTCTGGAAGTTCCGGTGTTTTTTTCAGTATTTTAAATTGATTGTTTTCCCAATCCCCACCAAGGGTTGGACTGCCATAATCCGGAAAAACGCCAATATCAACCACTGGCATTTCAATAGTATTGCCACTGTCCAATACCTTTGGCCCAATAGAATGACTTCCTAATCCGCCATTTACAGTACCAATGATATATATATTATCTGTGAATGTCAGTCCGCCATATTCTCTGAACGACGCCAGATCTGAGCCAAAATCTTCTTTGGTTAAAAAAGGTTCTGCATTGCCATTAATTCTTTCCAATAATGGATGAAGATACTTTTCAACCGGTGATTGATCCATTTCGTCCAAAAGAAAAAAATGAGGTTTTTCAGGATGCTCTCGGGAACTTTTTAATAATGACATGAGGGCGCCCGGAACAAAATGCCCTCGGCTATCAAGATAACCAAACAATGGTTGTTCATCTTTCCAACCATCTTTGACTAAAACCCTTTGGTAACGTCCATTTTCAGTATTCGCTCCAATCGCTGATGCGAACATACGAGGAAAGCTTGTTTTTCCGGACCCCACCGTTCCTCTTATCATTACAAATGGCTTTGATTTTAGTGAAAGATAATAGCTTTTCACAAGCTCAGGAGAGTAATAAAAACCTTTGGCTCCCATTTTTGCCAATACTGCTTTGAGGTAAGAGGTCAGAGTTTCATTCCTTAATGGATGCCTCTTTCTTTTTTTCACAGAACTTCTTTTTTCCATTTCGTTTGCTGATTTAATCAGATCAAGCTCAGGGGTTTCTTTAACCGATTGGTCGATTGGTCGCTTTGCTTCGGTCTTTTTGTTTTTAGAAGGCTTCTCTTTTTTAGACAATTCTGCCCTATTGCTTGTTTTTTCTTCTTCTAAAATAGCCTCTGGTTCCTCAACAATAGATTCTGATTCCTCAACCACCGCCATTTCTTCTTCCCCTACTGTATGCGATCCAATCAATTGGTCTTTCACACTAATAGATTCAGGTTCTGAGAACTCCAAGTCATTTTTTATATCAAATTCTTCTTCTGATTCTTTATTTGCTTCTTGGAAAATTGCCTCAGGAACTGGCGCTTCTAAAGGTGCCATGGTCATTTTGATAATCCCATCATAAATTTGAAGCATGGCCTCAAACTCAGTTTCGATGGTTTCTTCATCTGGTAAAGCTTCAGAATATTCTCGATAACAAAGCATTCCTGAAACCAGGGTTGCATTTGCTAATAGAACCTCTTGCTGATTGGTTTTAAAATTCCCGGTATCGATCTTTTCGCGAAATTCAGCTACTTTTTCCGACAAACGCTTAGCCCTGGCACTAGGCTCAGCGTAGACTATGGCAAGATACAATTTATGGCTATCCATGGAAAGCAGGTAAATGAGATGAAGGCCATTTTCAATGTTATGCGAGAGACGTTTGTCCATAACCGCCACCCATGGTATCTCAGCCCACTGGCTATCGCCGGCAAAGCCTTGAACCTTATAATTCCCAGCTTTAATCACTGGAAGCGCTTCAAGCTCCTTGGGAATTTCTTCGTTGATGATATCTTTAAATGAAAACCTGAAATCTCTTGGAAAATAATTTTGGTAACCGGTCATCCACTTATATAATAACTCTCTCAACCTGCGTCTGATGAGCTTTTGGGTAATACGGGCATCTATTTCCGGGTCATTCTCTTTCGGAAGGTCTTTGATTTCTTCTAAAATAAAACGCACCTCATATTGACCATTGCTTTTTTTAAACTCAATGCGTGGTGTTTGTGAGGGATCTTTGATATCTTTAAACCAGGTATGGTACTGGGGAAAGGCTTCGGTAAGCTTTCGCATGAGTACTTTACTCCACTTAAGTTTCTTATTTCCACCTTCAGTTTCAATGTAAGCAGGGTATTCCCGTCCTTCATAAATAAAAGCAAGTCGTTGGCCTTCACCGTTAAAAAAGGCTGATAACTCCAATGGGACGATGATCCCATTATTTATAAAATCAGATAATTCTGTTGTCTTTATTACCTTATCGTTTCCTATTAAATCCCAGCTCATTTTATTTGACCTTCCTATCCCTCATCAATTTTTATCATTGATTACATTTCATAGAAAATGACACAGCAAACCTTTGAATGCATACGTCGTTTTCATTTTTCAACCAGCATTTATTAAATTCATCAACTAGCTATTTTTATTTTTTTCTGATTCCAATCGGATTTCTTCTTTTAATCGCCATTCGGTTCGCATTTCTTCTTGAATTTGTTCGTGTTCGGCTTTGAGATCACTGCGGTTCTCATGAAGAATCCTAAGAAACTCAGGCATTTTTTGTTCTTCACCTGCTTCCAGGTCGGTTCCCATGGTGCTCATATAGTATTGTCGTTGTCCCGGGCCATGAAATTCAACAAAATAAATACTTTGGTTTATATCCAGAATCAATGTTCCGTTCTGAACCATGACCTGAATCGTCAAACCAAAAATAGAGGCTTTTACATTCGATGTTGTCCATCCGGTAAAGCTCATACCATCATATTTTGGCAGCAAATGATTCATTTTTTTGAAAAATTCCTTTTCCAGTCGCCAATCATCATTTATGGAAATTGTCACAGCTGAGGTTCGTTCAGGAATTTGGATATGCACAAAGCCGTCCTTTAGTCTTGCTTCGTTTACATAATCTCTAACCTGTTCGGTTATATCAATCAATTTTTCATTGCTGGTGATTTCTATGTCAATAATTTTCATGCGATTTTCCTCCAGGATTTCATTTTTTTTCTTTGATCGAGGGCAAAAATAATATTGGGATCCATATAATCCCAATGATTCCTTTTATTATAAACCATAAGTTTTAAAAAAACAAAAACATATCCATCCAACCTCTATAAATATTTGTCTTTCACAATAAAATTATAAATACGAAGGATTTTTCTATGAGATATTATAATGTTATGATAGAATAATTCATAAACCTAAACTTAGAAAGGAATTATCTATGTATTATAACTTTAGCCTCCTCTTTACTTATTTTTTACTTTATGCAATCATCGGTTGGAGCTGTGAGGTTGTCTATTGTTCAATTCCCGAAAAAAAGTTCATTAATCGAGGGTTTTTAAATGGTCCCTATTGTCCAATTTATGGGGTTGGGGCCATGATAATTGTATTTCTTTTAGGCCCTTATATTCATAATCCTGTTGAAGTTTTTTTAATTGGAATGATCACCACCAGTGTTCTTGAATATATTACTAGTTGGGGAATGGAAAAAACATTCCACGCCAAATGGTGGGACTATTCCACCTATAAATTTAATATTAACGGCCGGATCTGTTTGAAAAACTCTGTGCTCTTTGGGGTAATGTCTCTGGTACTGATGTACTTGTTACATCCTTTTCTTCAGGGATTAATCCAAAACATTTCACAATTTTTGTTGGGAATCATAGCCACCGCTGCCGCTGTATTATTTACAGCTGATGTTGTTGAATCTACTCGGGAAACCTTGGACTTCAACAAAAAACTGGGAACTATTTACGAAGCAACCACTGAATTTAAAAATGTACTTAAAGAAAAAGGCATTAACACCGCCCATGACCTCAAAGTAAAAGTCAAGGATTTGAAAATCGAAACCCTTTCGGGTGCCAATGAAAAACTTTCCGATGCCAAGGATTCTGCTTATAGTGTAATAGCGAATCTCACCAGTCGAATCCTTGTAAATAAACGATTTAACCGCTACACCCATCGACGGATTCTCAATGCATTCCCACATATGGCCCATCGTAAACACCCTGATTCATTGGAAGTTTACAAAGTCCTGTTAGAGGAAGATAAAAAATAGACACCATGCTGATTCTTAACCCCTACCCAAGAGAATAATAAACTCCTCTGTCGAAAAAATGCCCAAGGAGGGTTGAATTATGTTATCTCACAGCGAACTCAATTTAATAAGCCAACTTGCCGCTTTGGATCTTCCAACAGATCATGCCATACGCCCTGACTATACTTTAGGTGAAATGGTGGATGCACTCTTAGAAAAAGTTGATACCCTGGGAGGTGATGCTGCCATGTCTTCAAAAGAGTGGTTAGCATCATTGCGCCTAATGAAAGAGAATCCACGTCTCACACCATTAAAAGTTCTTGCCTATACCAATCAGCCAGAAAACGGCCTAGTAGGCTATTGCTTTTCTGATCTGACCCCGGATAGCGGTATCGTTGCCTTTCGCGGCACCACAGGGATTGGCTGGATTGATAATATTAAGGGCAGTTTTGTGTGTGATACACCTCAGCAACTTAAGGCCTTAGAATTTTACCATTCGGTTGATATTACCTTTCAGTTTGACCATTACACCATGACGGGTCATTCCAAAGGCGGTAATAATGGTCAGTATATTACCATTGTGGATGGGGAGAAGGTATCCAATTGTGTTACTTTTAACAGTCAGGGGTTTTCTTCTGAATTTATTCGAAAGTATGCTCTCCAGATTAAAGAAAATAAAAATAAGATTGTCGCCTTTGAATCTGCCTGGGATGTGGTAAATATTCTTCTGAACAGCATAGCCGGGAAGCGTGTGGTCGTTGGCACTGAATCCAGACTCCCTCAGAATAATCACCCTCCCAATAGCCTTTTAGATAAAAGCGGGGATATCCGAAAACTGGATCAACGACATCCCTTATATGTGGGATTCCAGGGACTTACTATGCATCTCACCTTAATGGCCTCTAAGGCAAAACAGCAACTGGAGAAGAATAAAAGCGATAAAAACAATTCCGACAAATAAAAAAATAAGGGCTTAACCCTTATTTTTTTTGCAATTTATTCAGGGATTTGTAATAGTCTCTATGCGTTCATTGGTGATCTTGCGAAATACCGAGTAGAATACTGCAAATGTGGGAATCCCCAGAATAACTCCTAAAAAGCCAAATAGATTTCCGCCAATCAGCATTCCTATGACAACCCAAAGACCCGAAAGACCAACTGAATTGCCAACGACCCTCGGATAAATAACATTGGTTTCAAATTGTTGAATAACAATGATAATAATCAAGAATATTAAACAATACACTGGATTGACTACTAACAAAATAAGTGCACTGGGAACCGCCCCCAAAAATGCTCCAAATACCGGAATAACACTTGTTATTCCAATTAAAACTCCTATAAGCAGAGCATAGGGTATTTGGAAAATCGCCAAAGCAAAGGTAACCAATGTTCCTAAAATAAAAGCTTCTGTTAATTGACCGGCAATGAAACCGTGAAATATTCGATTTGCTGTCAAACTAACATCTTGAATAAAATCTGCACGCTTTTTTGGAATATAGGCATAAATCAGCTTATCCTTTAAAGCCAGTATATTTTCTTTGTCTGCCAACAAATAAATGGAAATCACAAATCCCAGAATGATATTAAATAACCCGAGAGTCACCGTTTTTGTTGCGTTAAATATTTCAGGTACTGAACTAATGATGTAACTTCCCATTGTTTTCAGCAAAACATCCCACTGGGAAATAATATCAATCCAGGTATTTTCAGGCAATTTAAAAAATGCAAGGACTTCATCCGCGAATTGATTAAATGATATAACATATCCTGGAAGCTTTTCGATAAGGGTATTTACACTGGTACTTAACTGAGGAATAATAAAAGTGATCATCCCAGCGATGAGTCCTACAAGAAAAACAAAGGTCAATGTAATAGCAAGGACCCGTTTAACCTTACTAAAATCCTTTCGTTTTTTAGTCTTAATGCCGTCCATAGACTGAAGAATATGTTTTTCTATAAAAGTCATCGGAATATTAAGAACAAAGGCTACTCCCAACCCAATAAACACCGGAGTAATAATAGTAATAAAAATATTTAACATTCCCAAAAGAGGGCTAATATTGATAAGTGCTACAAAAAGACAAATGCCAATGACTATAAGAAGCAAATAACTTCTAAATGTTTTTTCACTCATTTCGTGATCTGAACCCTGTTGTTTGTTGTTAATCTCCAATCATGTACCACCTTTCTAAGATCTAATTATTATACCATGGGTGACGTCATTTAACTTAAAATATTATTCTCGACTAAGCTAAGTATTTCAATCAAAATGAAATGGAATTTTTCAAAGAATAAAGCGCCGCTTTTTAACATCAAAGCTGCGCTTTATTTTTCAGTAAATTCTCGTTTATTATCCAAGACTTATTATGGCTTAATTATGGTTATCTCACCAATGAGAGGTAGGGGTTTAGTTTCTAGCTGCACTACATTTATAATCCCTATAATCGCAAATGCTAAAATTCCCAGTGAACCAATAATGGATACTAGTGATCCAAGGGGCCATATGATCCAACTTAGTATATTGGACACAATCGCCAAAGCCATTGACGTCAAGAATAAAACCAGACCTTGATTTGCATGGAACCTCGCAAATTTATTGTCTTTTGCTGCCAATAATGGAATTAGAAACAAAATAGAAATATACGCAAAAATAGAAATCAATTTGCCATCCTCTGCCTCTTGTTTATCAACATCGATTGTATTCATTTTGAATACCTCCCTTCATATATTACCTGTATAATAGCATATTCTGTGTGATTAGGTCAATTAAAAATCAAAGTATCTTCTTAGAACACCAAACACAATCATGGAAAATATCTCAATAATAAAAAAAACACCTTACGGCGTCTTTTTTATCATCATTTATCGACCGTATCTTTTACGATCCAACTCTGATAACAGTTTCTTTCGTATGCGAATATCGGTTGGTGTTAATTCCACCAATTCATCATCGTTAATAAATTCTAAAGCTTGTTCCAAGGTCAATACTTTTGGCTCAACTAATTTTAAAGCCTCATCTGTACCGGAAGAACGAACATTGGTCATTTTCTTGTTTTTAGTAGGATTGACGGTCATATCATCAGCTCGGTTATTTATTCCAATAACCATACCTTCGTAGACTCTAGTTCCTGCTCCAACCATCATTTCACCACGATCACTTAAATTAAACAGTGAATACGCCATGGTTTCTCCATTAAATTGGGAAATAAGCACGCCATTTTGACGTTGTGGAATATCACCCTTATGGTCTTCAAATGCTGCGAAACGGCGAACTAAGGTTCCTTCACCATGGGTATCATTAATGAATTCACTTTGATAACCCAGTAAACCACGGGTTGGAACTAAAAATTCCAGTCGGGACCAACCTTCATCACTGTACATTCCCTCCATACGTCCTTTTCGGACATTTAGTTTGGAAATGACAGTCCCTGCATATTTTTCAGGTACTGTTATAATGACACTTTCAATCGGCTCTAGAAGTTTTCCCTTTTCGTCACGGTGCATAATTACTTCCGGTTTGGAAACAGCAACTTCATAACCTTCACGTCGCATGTTTTCCAAAAGAATTGACAAATGAAGTTCTCCACGTCCTGAAACCTTAAAGCCATCTGTGGTATCTTCTAAATCTTCAACCAATAATCCGACATTGACTTCAAGTTCTTTTGCAAGACGTGCTCGAATATGTCGAGTCGTAACAAATTTTCCAGACTCACCGGCAAAAGGAGATTTGTTTACAAGAAAGTTCATTGAAAGTGTTGGTTGTTCAATTTCGATGAGTTCCATGGGTTGAACTTGATTGATTTCCCCAATGGTTTCTCCAATAGAAATATCAGGGATTCCTGAAATAACAACAATATCCCCTGCCTTGGCTTCTTTAACTTCCACACGGGCTAAACCACGGTAAACAAAGACCTGGTTTATTTTTTCTTTCTTAAAGGTGCCATCCTGCTTAGCTACTTCAATTTGATCGCCGGCATGAATGGTTCCTGAATAGATTTTACCAATACCCAAACGTCCAATATAATCATCATAGGCAAGGGTTGAAACCTGCATTTGCAAAGGCTCAAGGCTTGTATCATCCTGTAAACCGACATGCTCAACAATGGTTTCAAAAAGAGGCTGTAAGTCCTTCTGTTCATCAGCCATATCTCTGATAGCAGTCCCCTCTTTAGCAACTCCATAAAGAACTGGAAAATCTAATTGTTCATCGGTAGCTTTAAGCTCAACAAAAAGGTCGAAAACCATATCCACTACTTCTTCAGCACGTTGATCCTTTTTGTCGATTTTATTAACAAAAAGAATTGGGTTTAATCCCTTTTCCAATGATTTATTGAGTACGAAACGGGTTTGAGGCATAGGACCTTCACTGGAGTCCACTAAAAGAACAACCGTATCGACTGTTTTTAGGATTCGTTCAACCTCTGATGAAAAGTCGGCATGTCCTGGGGTATCAACAATATTAATTTTAATATCCTTATACATAATGGAACAGTTTTTTGAGTAAATGGTAATTCCACGTTCACGTTCTAGATCATTGCTGTCCATAACGCAGTCCACGACCTCCTGATTTTCTCTAAAAACATTGCTTTGTCCTAAAAGGGCATCTACCAAGGTAGATTTTCCGGCATCGACGTGGGCGATGACAGCAATGTTGATAATGGGTTGTTTGTTATTCATAAATTCCTGCTTTCTTAATTTATTATAGCGTAACACTGAAAAGTCCTGCAACATTGAATGTCGCAGGACTTTGAAAAAAGTCTGATATTAACGTTTTGAAAACTGTGGAGCACGACGAGCTTTTTTAAGACCGTATTTCTTTCTTTCAACCATTCTGGAGTCACGGGTTAAGTAACCGGCACGTTTCAGTGCTGGTCTCAGGTTAATGTCTACTTCAAGCAATGCACGGGAAATCCCATGTCGGATTGCTCCGGCTTGTCCTGTAAATCCACCGCCATGGACATTGACAATCACATCAAAAGTATCTAATGTATCTGTTAATGTCAATGGTTGTCTTGCAATAACCTTTAGTGTTTCCATACCGAAAAATTCATCCATATCACGTCCGTTAATGGTGAATTTACCAGTTCCTGGTAATAAACGAACTCGGGCAACCGAGGTTTTTCTTCTTCCAGTTCCTAAATATTGTACTTTAGCCATTCTCTATTTTCTCCTTCTCAGCGTTAAAATTCGTATACTTCTGGCAATTGAGCAGCGTGTGGATGTTCGGTACCAGCATAAACTTTAAGTTTTGTAGCAACCTTGTCACCCAACTTGTTGTGTGGGATCATACCCTTTACTGCTTTAAAAATCAAAAGCTCTGGTTTTTCAGCTAAGAATTTTCTGTAGGTCATTTCTTTTAACCCACCACAATATCCAGAATAAGTTTTATATAATTTCTGATCTAGCTTGTTTCCTGTTAACACAATCTTTTCTGCATTAATAATAATAACAAAATCTCCAGTGTCCATATGTGGGGAAAACATTGGTTTGTTTTTCCCTCGTAAAATATTAGCAACTTCCGTCGCCAATCGTCCTAAAACCTTACCTTCTGCATCAATAACATACCATTTACGGTCTATTTCATGAGACTTGGCCATAATTGTGGCGTTCGCATTCATCTCAAAAGTCCTCCTCAGTTCAATAATATTCTTATAATTTCATTTTGGTTTTTCCGACAAAGTGGGATTCATCGGAAATCGTATTCGTATGTATCGGGGCTAGTGATACATTAACGTCCACTGTTAATTCTATAGCATCTTACCGGGTGTGTCAAGTTTTTTGTAGTGTTTTTAATAATTATTTCTAATAAAACACTTCTTTCAAATAAAGTCCCTGGGCTGGTGCAGTAATCCCAGCTTTGCTACGATCCATTCCCTGGATGATTCCAGAAATTGATCTGGGTGTCAGCCGATGCGAACCAACCTCATAAAGTGTCCCTACCATAATCCGCACCATATTATATAAAAACCCATTTCCTTTAAAGGTCATTTCATAAAGGTCATTTTTCTTTTCAAAAGAAATTCTTTCTATTCTTCTTACCGTTGTTTTTACAGAACTGCCACTGGCCATAAAAGCTTTAAAATCATGCTCCCCAATAAAGTATCCTGCGGCTTCTTCCATGGCGTCCCAATCTAAAGATTGATTAACTTGAAAGGCTAGATCTGATTTGAAAGGGCTGCCAACATTGGACTCATAGATTTTATAGAGGTAACATTTTCCATTTGCATTATAACGGCTGTGAAAATCCATATCGCATTCTTTGCTTGAAAGAATACGGATATCAACTGGCAACTTTGTGTTGATTGCTCTGAAAAATTGTTCGGGTGGAATAGTAGATTCTGTGAAAAAATTAGCACACTGCCCTAAAGCATGAACCCGGGCATCGGTTCGGCCAGAGCCAATCAGATTTACCACTTCACCAGTTAATTCAGCAATAGCTGTTGTTATGACTTCCTGAACCGTTATCCCGTTAGGCTGAATTTGCCAACCACAATATTCAGTTCCACGATAACTAATAAGCAACTGTATGTTTTTCATGTTCTCCTTGTTCCTTGTTTTCTATCTTTTCATTATAATGGAAATAGCAGTGGAATATTAATTATGGTTGTGGCCAAAAAACCGGCAATCATAAGAAACATTACCACAAAAGCAACCACATCACGTCGAACAAATATGAGTTGTTTCATCCGTGTTCTATTTTCCCCACCACGGTAGCAACGTGCTTCCATTGCAGTAGCGAGTTCATCGGCTCGACGAAAAGCTGAGATAAATAACGGCACTAAAATTGGGATAAGATTTTTCGCCCGTGAAATAATATTTCCGGTTTCGAAATTTGCTCCTCTGGCTTTTTGGGCCTTCATAATACGGTCGGTTTCTTCCATTAATGTTGGAATAAAACGAAGTGCAATTGACATCATCATCGCTAACTCATGAGCATAACGCCTCACAAAGGGAATGAATTTCATACACCATTCCATGCCATCGGTTAAATCAATGGGTGAAGTGGTTAATGTCATTATGCTTGTTCCCATCACCAGAAAGATCAATCGAAGTGCCATGAAAATCGCTATCTTTGCTCCTTCCAGGGTAATATTCAATGGCCCTAAGGAAGCAATAATCGTGCCTGGTGTCATAAATAAATTTAAAATTACCGTTAATAATATGATGAGAACCAAACCTTTGATCCCTCGGAGAATATAACCTACAGGTATTTTAGACATGAGAATAATGACTCCCAATAAAAGAAATGCTGCCAAATACCCCCAAAGATTATTAATGAAAAATAATATGACTACAAAGGCTGTTGTAAATAGTATTTTTGTTCGAGGATCCAGTTTATGAATAATGGATCCGGTTGGATAGAATTGTCCAATCGTTACATCTTTTAACATTTATTTATCCTCTTATGACCCTGAGAATTTCATTCTTGGCAGCTTCCACTGTAAAAATATCTTCTCGAATTTTTGGATATTTCTTCTTTAGCCGTCGCATGAGATAAGTCACCTCAGGCACAGCCAATCCGATTTTTTCCAAAGTTTCAATTTCAGTAAATACTCGATTTGGAGTATCAAAATAAACTATTTTTCCTTCGTTCATTACCAAAATCTTTTCTACAAGTTTTCCAATATCCTCCATACTATGGGATACTAGAATAACCGTATTTTTGTTCTTCTGATGCATGGTTTTAATCTGCGCTAGAATCTCATCTCGTCCTCTTGGATCAAGGCCCGCAGTGGGTTCATCAAGAATAAGGACTGATGGTTCCATGGCTAAAACACCTGCTATGGCCACTCGGCGCATTTGTCCTCCTGAAAGTTCAAAGGGGGATTTATCTTTAACCTCATCATAATCTAAACCCACCATTTTAATGGAATTTCGGACCCGCTTTCCAACTTCTTCTTCTGATAGTCCTTGATTTTTTGGACCAAAGGCAACATCTTTATGAACAGTTTCTTCGAAGAGTTGATGCTCAGGATACTGAAATACAAGACCTATGCGATGGCGTAGTTGAATCAAATTTGATTTTTTTTGGGCAAAAATATCCATGCCGTCAACAATCACTGTGCCGGAAGTGGGGTTTAATAATCCATTAAGATGTTGAATTAATGTTGATTTACCTGAGCCTGTATGACCAATAATGCCTACAAAGCTTCCATCTTCAATGGTAATGTTAATATCATCAAGAGCCTGGAATTCAAAAGGGGATCCCTGGGAATAAATATGTGTTAAATTTTTTATTTCTACTGGCATAGCGCTTCCACCATTTCATCAATACTAAGGATATTGTCTCGAATATCAATTCCTTCATTTCTGAGCTCATAGGCTAGCTCAGTCATTGGCGGTACATCCAAACCGATTTTTTTAAGTGCCTGAACATTTTTAAAAATTTCCTCTGGAGTTCCTTCCATGACAATTTTTCCCTTATCTAATACAATAATGCGATCAGCACCAATGATTTCACTCATATAATGGGTAATGTGAATGACCGTCATGTTTTTATCTCGATTTAATTTTTTAATGGTCGTCATGACTTCACGTCGTCCAGATGGATCCAGCATGGCAGTAGGTTCATCAAAGATAATGCATTCCGGTTCCATTGCAAGAATCCCGGCAATGGCAATGCGCTGTTTTTGTCCTCCCGATAACTGGTGAGGCTTTTGATGGGCATAGGCTTGCATTTCTACTGTAGCCAACGCTTGATCGACCCGTGTTCTGATTTCCAGTGGCGGAACCCCAAGATTTTCGGGTCCAAATGCGACATCATCTTCAACAATGGTAGCAACCAACTGATTATCTGGGTTTTGGAAAACCATTCCTGCTGTTTGGCGTATATCCCAGAGATGTTCCTGATCTTTGGTATTGAAACCATTAACCCAGACATCCCCCTGGGTAGGAAAGATAATTGCGTTAAATAATTTAGCGAGAGTTGATTTTCCCGAACCATTATGGCCGATAATCCCTACAAACTCACCCTTATCTATATGAAAATCGACCCCATCAAGGGCGATGACATTTTCTTCTTCATTGTTATGAGGATATACAAAACGAACATTTTGCACCTCTATCATTTTTTTTTCTGTTTCCATTGTCACTTTCTTTTCACCTGCTTTGGTGTTTATCACTGGCATTTTTAAATACAAGAAAAGGATTAAGCGTAATAAAACATCTTAATCCCCTTCTCATTTAACTTATACTAATTCAATTATGGCCATTTCTGCGCCGTCGCCGCGACGTGGTCCAACACGATAAATTCGTGTGTAACCGCCGGGTCGTTCATTGTATTTAGGTGCTATTTCGTCAAACAATTTTTTAACTACAACTTCTTGTGTAATATAAGCAATTGCTTGTCGTCTGGCATGTAAGTCGCCTCTTTTACCAAGTGTGACCATTTTATCAGCTAATCTTTTTACTTCCTTTGCTCTAGTTACGGTTGTTTGAATCTTACCGTGTTCTAAAAGCGCAGTTGTAAGATTACGCAATAATGCTCTACGTTGATCAGAGGGACGGCCTAGTTTTCGATATCCCGCCATAGTATTATTACTCCTTTGCTTTTTCTTCTTCTTGACTCAAGGACAATCCAATTTCTGCTAGTTTGTGCTTGATTTCATTGAGTGATTTACGTCCAAGGTTACGAACTTTTATCATATCCTCTTCGCTTTTTTGTGTTAATTTTTCGACAGTGTCAATATTGGCACGTCTCAAACAATTACTGGACCTTACCGAAAGTTCTAATTCTTCAATCGACATTTCGCGAATGCGTTCTTTTTCACTTTCTTCTTTTTCTACCATGATTTCCACTGTGGAGGCATGTTCAGTTAAATTGATGAACAGGTTAAGATGTTCACTTAGAACCTTAGCCGCTAGGGATAATGCTTCTTCAGGAGTCGTGGTACCATCTGTCCAGATGTCCAATGTCAGTTTATCAAAATCGGTGATTTGTCCCACACGGGTATTTTCCACAAGGAAAATAACCTTTTTAATAGGGGAAAAAATCGAATCCATAGGAATAGTGCCAATTGGCATTCCCGGGTATTTATTTTTATCTGCCGCAACGTATCCTCGACCCTTTTCAATGCGCATTTCCATATTTAGAGTTGCACCCTTAGCTAAGGTTGCAATGTGCATTTCAGGATTTAGAATATCCACATCAGAATCGGCAAGAATATCACCAGCTGTGATGACGCCTTCTTCTGATGCTTCAATATAGATGATTTTTGGTTCATCCACATAAATTGCAGCGGCCAGACCTTTAAGATTCAAGAGGATCTCAATGACATCCTCTTTAACTCCGGGAATGGTGGAGAATTCATGTAACACGCCTTCGATTTTAACCGATGTTACCGCGACCCCTGGAAGGGATGACAACATAATTCTTCTTAGACTATTGCCAAGTGTTGTACCATAGCCTCTTTCCAAAGGTTCAATTACAAAACGTCCATAAGTTTCATCATCTGTTTTATCAATAATTTCAATGATTGGTTTTTCAAATTCGATCATTTATTCAAGACCCTCCTACTTATTTTAAATCCATCCATTAACATGAGGGTTAATTGGTTCCCGAACATGTATCTATTTAGAATATAATTCAACAATAAGATGTTCAGCAATTTCAATGTCTAAGTCTTCAACTGCCGGTCTGCCAATAATCTTTCCTGATAGTGTTTCTAAATCATTTGATAACCATGGTGCGATTGTTCTGCTTTCTGTGACTTCCAGGATATCTTTGAATTTTTGAGATTTCTTGCTTTTTGGTCGAACTTCTATTACATCACCTTCTTTGATAATGTATGATGGAATGTTCAGTTTTCTTCCATTTACAAGGAAATGTTCATGATCAACTAATTGACGTGCTTCTTTACGTGAAGTCGCCAAACCCAGTCGATAAACAGCATTATCCAAACGTGATTCTAAATGGATTAATAAGTTATGTCCGGTAATTCCTTTTTGCTTTTCAGCAATTTCAAAATAACTTCTGAATTGTTTTTCAAGAATCCCGTAAATACGTTTTGCTTTTTGCTTTTCCCGTAATTGGAGACCATATTCAGATATTTTTGTTCTTCTTTTACCATGTTGGCCTGGTGGTGTTGGACGTCTTTCGAACGCACATTTATTGGTTGAGTAGCAACGTTCGCCTTTAAGGTACAGTTTTGTGCCTTCTCGTCGACATTGTCTACATGATGCTTCTATGTTTCTTGACATTATATTCGCCCTCCCATTATACTCGTCGTCGCTTAGGTGGTCGACAACCGTTATGTGGAATTGGTGTTACATCACGGATTAAGGTGATTTCCAATCCAGCTGCCTGTAAAGCCCGAATAGCAGCTTCACGTCCAGAACCTGGACCTCTTACCAAAACTTCAACGCTTTTCATACCGTGTTCCATGGCCGATTTAGCTGCTTCTTCTGCTGCCATTTGTGACGCAAAAGGAGTGCTTTTTCGGGAACCCTTAAATCCTAAACCGCCTGAGCTTGCCCAGGTTATTGCATTACCAGCCATATCAGTAATGGTTACTATTGTGTTATTGAAAGAAGATTGAATATGGGCTTGGCCACGTTCTATGTTCTTTTTAACTTTTTTTACTTTTCTTCTTGCTTTTTTTACTGCCATTTTTCAAGCCCTCCTATTTCTTTCTTCCCACGGTTCGTTTTGGACCTTTACGAGTTCTAGCATTCGTTTTTGTCTTTTGTCCTCTTACAGGAAGACCTCGACGATGACGTATCCCTCGATAGGATCCAATTTCAATAAGTCGCTTAATGTTCAGGTTTACTTCTCTACGAAGATCACCTTCGACAGTGTATTTTTCATCAAGAATATTTCTCAAATCATTGATTTCCGTTTCAGTCAGATCCTTTATTCTGGTATCTGGGTTGATATTTAACGCCTTTAAGATCGCTAGCGACCTTGAATGTCCAATACCATAAATATAAGTTAATCCAATTTCTACCCGCTTATCTCGGGGCAAATCGACTCCGGCAATTCTTGCCATAGGTTGTGTACCTCCTAAATTAGTTTTCAAATACTGGGTGTAAAATCGTGTTAGTGATGTAACCCCATTTTACTTCCAGTGAAGCATTTCGCTTTATATGATGAACATGGCTGAAATTGCCGCGACCATGCTCTATTTTTCTGCAATTGACGATTCTAACCTTGTCTTTGTTTGTGCTTAGGATTTTCACAAATCACCATAACACGACCATTTCTCTTAATAACTTTACATTTTTCACAAATCGGTTTTACTGATGCTCTAACTTTCATTTGTAATATCCTCCTTTATGATTTCCCTTTTCCACGCCATACGATACGCCCACGGGTCAAATCATATGGGGATAATTCAACAACTACCTTATCTCCAGGTAAAATCCGAATATAGTTCATACGCAGCTTACCTGAAATATGAGCGGTTATCTGATGTCCGTTTTCCAATTCTACAATAAAAATAGTATTCGGCAAGGATTCAATAACAGATCCTTCAACCTCGATAACATCTTTCTTGGCCATTGATCAAACCTCCTCACGATTCTCATTCCCTACACCTTCAGGTGTATGATAGGACTCGAGTATTTTTCTTATCTCAGCGTTTGTTATCTTGTTTCCATTCAATATTTTTTCTTGAATTTCTTTGACAATGTGATTGGTCTTCGCTAAGTGTTTAATCTTTTTTTTCTTTGGATTATTAACTTTGCGAAGCTTACCATTACAAACAAGGGTGAAATTTTCATCCTCCACTTTTACAACCACCATAAACTGACCCTTATCACGGCCAGCAGTGGAACGAACCACTTGTCCAATTTCAAAATCATTCATTTACTCACCAACTTGAAGTACTGTCAGTAGTTCAGGATCGCCGGTTCCAGTAATAAGCAGTGTATGCTCAAAATGGGAAGAAAGCTTACCATCCGTTGTGACAACGGTCCAGTTATCATCCAACGTTATGACATCGTAGGTTCCAACATTCACCATTGGTTCAATGGCTAATGTCATCCCTGATCTCAGGCGTGGACCTCGACCTTTAGCTCCATAATTTGGAATGGGAGGATCTTCATGCATTTTACTGCCAACTCCATGACCTACATAGTCTCGAACAACGGAGAAACCATTATCTTCGACATAAGCCTGGATAGCATTTGAAATATCAGACAATCTGTATCCATCCCTGGCAAAAGCAATCCCTTTAAAAAAAGATTCCTTAGTAACATCAATGAGTTTCTGTGCTTCTTCTGAAATTGTTCCAACGCCATGAGTAACTGCTGCATCTCCGACATATCCCTTAAAGGTAGCACCAATATCGATGCTGATAATATCTCCTTCAAGAAGTTTTCGCTTTTGTGGAATTCCATGAACGACGACTTCGTTCACAGAAGCACAAATGGAATTTGGAAATCCATTATAGCCTTTAAACGTTGGAAATGCACCAGCATCACGAATATATTTTTCGACAGCTTGGTCCAATTCTTGGGTTGTTACCCCAGGTTTGATCATTTTACCCACAAGGGCGTGAGCGCCGGCAACAATGCCACCAGCTTTTCTCATGAGATCAACTTCCTTATGGGACTTTATGGTTATCATGCTTAGTTAACTCCACTCAGGACTTTCTTAATGTCTTCAAAGACATCATTCATATGTTGTAGTCCATTAATATTAATAATCTTTTGTTTATCTTCATAAAATTCAATCAAAGGCAGTGTTTCATCTTGATAGATTTGAATCCGCTTTTGCACCGTTTCGATTTTATCATCGTCTCGTTGATATAAAGCAGTCCCATCAAAATCACAAATACCCTCAATTTTAGGCTTATTATATTTCATATGATAGGTTGCGTGGCATTTAGGACAAATTCTACGATTGGTAACACGCTCAATCAAAATATCCAAAGGAACATCCAGATTAATCGCTAAATTCAATTCACAACCATTTTTTTCATTAATGCCACAAAGCGCACTCGCCTGAAATACTGTCCTTGGAAATCCGTCCAATAAATAGCCACCGCCATTAGTTGAGACATCCTCATAGGTGAGGCGATCTTCAACCATTTCAATGACGAGTTCATCTGGAACAAGAAGTCCTTTGTGCATGTATTCCTTAGCTTTTTGACCAAGGGAGGTATCATTTTTCATGTTTTCTCTGAAAATATCTCCGGTAGAAATATGAGGGATATTGTAGGTTTCGCAAATGCGCTTAGCCTGTGTCCCTTTACCTGCACCCGGAGGTCCTAATAATACAATTCTCATTTCTCATTTCTCTCCAGTTCATCTTTATGATTTTAAAAATCCCTGATGGTGTCTCATCATCATTTCAGATTCAATTTGTTTTACTGTTTCCAAAGCTACCCCAACAATAATCAAAAGACTGGTACCACCAAATTGAAGATTTACACCCATGAAATTTCCTATAAAAATAGGAATAACAGCAATGACTGCTAAAAATGTCCCACCGAATAAAGTTAATCGGTTCATAATTCTTGTAAAATATTCAACAGTGGGTTTCCCTGGTCTTATCCCAGGAACGTAACCGCCCTGTTTTTTAATGTTTTCTGCAACATCATAGGGATTAAACGTTACTGCCGTATAAAAATACGTAAATGCAATAATTAATACAACATAAATAATATTTGTCATCCAAGATCCCCAGGCAAAATTAGTTGAAACCCAATTTGCAAAATCAGAACCTTGGAAAAAGCTTGCAAGCGTTGCTGGGAATAAGGTTAGCGAGCTAGCAAAGATAATTGGAATTACCCCTGCCATGTTCACACGCATTGGAATATGTGTGCTTTGACCACCATACATTTTTCTGCCAACAACTCGTTTTGCATATTGAACCGGAATTTTTCGTTGACCTTCTTGAACTGCCACCACTGCGAATACAACCACAACAATGAAAACAAGAAATATTAGCAAGCTGATAATTGATAGAGTGCCAACAGTCACATATTTATATAATTCCAATATTCCATATGGAAGACGGGAAATAATACTTACGAAAATAATCAGTGAAATACCATTTCCGATGCCGTTTTCAGTAATTTGTTCTCCTAAATACATTAGGAACGCTGTTCCTGCTGTAATACTCAAGACAACAACAAATATGGTGAACGGTGTTTTTACAAGTAAAAGATCACCGAAGGATAAACTCATTCCCAGAGCCTGAATCAACGCTAGAAAAATGGTAAGATATCGCGTATACTGTGCAAGTTTCTTACGACCTTCTTCCCCTTCTTTTTGCAGTCTTTCCAGGGCTGGAATGGCAAAGGCCAAAAGATTCATAATAATTGATGCGTTAATATAAGGAGTGATACTCATGGCAAAAATGGTGAAATTACCAAAGTTCCCTCCAGAAATAATATCAAACAAGCCAAAAATTCCACCGCCGTTGACCAGCTGAGCTAACTGAGCAGTATCAATGAAAGGAACCGGAATATAGGCTCCCAATCGATAAACAAACAGTAATGCCAGTGTTATGATAATCTTTCGTCTGAGATCTGGAATTTTCCAAGCATCCCTCAAGGTAGAGATCATACTAGATCACCTCTACCTTTCCTCCTCCAGCGAGAATCTTAGCCTCAGCTGCTTTGCTGATTTTATGTGCTTTTATGGTAAAAGCTTTCTCAACTTCCCCGTTACCAAGGATTTTCAATCCATCACGTAATTTACGGATGAAACCATATTCAAGTAATAATTCAGGTGTAATCACTGTATCTGCATCAAACGCATTTAACTCTCCAACATTAACGATAGAAAATGTTTTCTTAAATCGTGCATTTGAAAAACCACGTTTTGGTAAACGCCTGGCTAAGGGCATTTGCCCTCCTTCAAAACCAGGTCTTACTCCCCCGCCTGAACGAGATTTTTGACCATCTTGTCCACGACCAGCAGTTTTTCCAAGACCAGAACCAGTACCGCGTCCCTTACGTTTTGGTGTCTTTTTAGAACCGGGTGCTGGACTTAAAGTATGTAACTTCATATTGACACCTCCTATACTTCTTTAACTGTGAGCATGAAATCTGTTAGATGAATCATGCCACGAATTTGTGGAGTATCATTATGTATCACAGTCTGTCTAATTTTTTTAAGGCCTAAAGCTTCAATGTTCGCACGTTGTTTCTGATTGCGACCAATAAGGCTTTTTATCAATGTAATTTCTAATTTCTTAGCCATAATGATTCCTCCTAACCTAAGATTTCTTCAGGCTTTTTACCACGTTTAGCTGCAACCTCTTCAAGGGTTGTTAGTCCAGCAAGTCCTGCCATTGTAGCATTGACCATATTACGGGCATTGTTTGATCCCAAAGATTTTGTACGTATATCTCTGATACCGGCTAATTCAAGTACCGCACGAACCGGACCACCAGCAATAACGCCAGTACCTTTTCCAGCAGGTTTAAGTAGTACATGACCTGCGCCGGATTCGCCGTTAATTAAATGTGGTATCGTTGTTCCAACCATTGGCACTTTAATTAATGCTTTCTTTGCTGCGTCAATACCTTTACGGATTGCATCTGGAATTTCCATTGCTTTTCCTTTACCAACGCCAACATGACCATTTTCGTCTCCAACAATCACAAGACAACTGAATCTGAAGTTACGACCGCCCTTAACAACCTTTGTAACTCGGTTAATGGAGACAACTTTTTCCTTCAAATCTAATGTACTTGGATCGATTTTTTTGTTTTGCATCAAATGACCTCCTTTACTTAGAATTTCAGGCCGGCTTCACGAGCGCCGTCAGCCAATTCTTTTACTCTACCATGGTAAACGTAACCGCCTCTATCGAAAACAACGGCTTCAATCCCTTTATCAAGGGCTCTTTTTGCAACTGCCTGACCTACAGCTTTAGCAGCTGCTTTATCTCCTCCGTTTGTTACCTGACCCTTAAGATCTGCATCAATGGAAGAAGCTGAAACCAATGTGATACCTTTAGTATCATCAACAATTTGAGCATAAATATTTTTATTACTTCTAAATACGTTTAAGCGAGGTCTGACTTCAGTACCGGAAATTTTATTTCTGACCCGAAAATGACGTGCAATACGCAATTTATTTTTAATTGGTTTTTTAATCATCGAATTTCACTCCCTTCGTTATCTTTGTCTGGCTAACAGGTTTTATTTCCCTGTTTTACCTTCTTTACGTCTGATGATTTCATCGGAATAACGTACGCCATGGCCCTTATAAGGTTCTGGTGGACGTTTTGCACGGATATTGGCAGCGTGAGCTCCAACTGCTTCCTTGCTGATTCCTTTAACAAGTACTTTAGTATTTGTTTCCGGAATGGTTTCAATGCCTTCTGGATCTTCCATTTCTACTGAATGTGAAAACCCGAGGTTCATAACCAATTTATTCCCTTTTTTTTCTGCTCTGTAACCTACGCCACTGATTTCCAATCTTTTTTCAAAACCAGTATTTACGCCAGTAACCATATTATTAATCAAAGCACGTGTTAAACCATGTAATGATTTATGCAGCTTACTTTCTGATGGTCGTGTGACGATGACTTCTTTTTCTTGGACATCGATGATCATATCAGGATGAAATGTTCTAACCAGTTGTCCCAGAGGACCTTTAACGGTTAGGGTATGACCATCCTTTTTAACGTCTACGCCCTGGAGGATCACAACAGGTGCTTTCCCTATTCTTGACATCTTTCTACCTCCTGTCTTAAATTGTTACCAAACGTAACATATCACTTCGCCGCCAACGCCGGCTTTTCTTGCTTTTTTATCTGTCATTACGCCTTTTGATGTAGAAACAATCGCAATACCCAGACCATTTAAGACCTTAGGCACTTCTTCTTTTCCTGCATAAACGCGAAGACCAGGTTTAGAAATTCTCTTAATACCTGCAACGACTCGGCTCTTATTTTCTCCGTATTTCAGAGTGATTTTAATCATCCCCTGTTTTTCATCGCTGATGTAATCTACTTTATTTATATATCCTTCTTCTAATAGAATTTGAGCAATTGCTTTCTTTTCTTTAGAAGCTGGCATTTCAACAGTTTTATGACCTGCATCATTTGCATTTCTGATGCGTGTTAACATATCCGCAATGGGATCAGTCATGACCATACTCAGTACCTCCTTTTCTCTTTGCTAGTTTGTTTTTACCAGCTTGCTTTTCTTACTCCAGGGATTTCCCCTTTATATGCTAAGTTCCTGAAACAAATACGACAAACACCAAATTTTTTTAAAACAGAATGTGGTCGTCCACATATTCGGCATCGGGTATATTCTTGTGTAGAATATTTTTGTTTCTTCTGTTGTTTTTCTTTCATCGATTTTTTTGCCACTATACGATCCTCCTTATGCTCTACTGAATGGAATGCCAAGCAGTCTTAACAGTTCGTGAGCTTCTTCATCTGTTTTTGCCGTTGTGACAAACATAATGTCCATTCCTCTGACTTGTTCTACTTTATCGTAGTCAATTTCAGGGAAAATGAGTTGTTCTTTAATCCCAAAAGCGTAATTTCCTCGACCATCAAATGATTTATTTGACAAGCCTCTGAAGTCACGGACTCTAGGAAGGGCAACATTGAATAACTTATCAGTAAATTCATACATCCGGACATTTCTTAAAGTTACTTTCGCTCCAATGTTCATGCCTTCTCGGACTTTAAAGTTGGCAACTGATTTCTTTGCCTTAGTGATCACTGGCCGTTGACCCGCAATAATACCAAGGTCTATAACTGCAGCTTCCAAAGCTTTAGAATTTTCTTTGCAATCTCCTAAACCCATGTTGAGAACAACTTTTTCAAGTTTAGGAACTTCCATGATATTTTTATATTGAAATTTTTCCATCATCGCCGGAACTACTTCAGTAAGGTATTTATCTTTTAATCTGGGCATATTTGTCCTCCTTCCCGAAATTAATTGCTAAAAGTTTCGTTACATTTTTTACAAAATCTAACTTTTTTTCCATCATTTAAAAATTTATGACCAGTTCTCACACCTTTTTCACATTTAGCACAGTATATTAACACGTTAGAAGCTTCTAATTTGCCTTCTTGTTGTGTAATACCACCCTGTTGCATTTGTTGTGTTGGTTTTTGGTGTTTTGTGACCATATTTACATTTTCCACAAGGACTTTTGCTTCTTTAGGATAAGCTTGAATTACTTTTCCTTTTTTGCCTTTGTCCTTACCGGAAATTACCATTACGATATCATCTTTTTTAATATGCATCTTTCATTTCCTCCTAATTAAAGTACTTCAGGAGCCAAAGATACGATTTTCATGTATTTCTTGTCCCTTAGCTCTCTTGCGACAGGTCCAAAAATTCGTGTACCTTTTGGGTTTTTATCATCCTTTATAAGAACTGCTGCATTTTGGTCGAACTTGATGTAACTTCCATCATCCCTACGGATTCCGCTTTTCGTTCTAACGACAACAGCTTTTACGACATCGCCCTTTTTAACTTCGCCACCTGGTGCTGCACTTTTAACAGCGCACACGATAACATCACCAATATTTGCATATCGACGACCGGAACCACCAAGAACTCGGATGCATAGTAATTCCTTTGCACCGGTATTATCAGCTACTTTTAGTCTAGTTTCCTGTTGAATCATCCGAAATACCTCCTTTTGTACACTTGCTTATAGTGCTTTCTCTATGATTTCTATTAATCTCCAGCGTTTATCTCTACTCAAAGGTCGTGTTTCCATTATTTTAACGGTATCCCCTTCGTTACATGCATTTTGTTCGTCATGGGCTTTGAACTTTACAGTCTTTTTTACTCGCTTCTGATATAATGGATGTTTGACAAAGGACTCCACAGCAACCACAATGGTTTTATCCATTTTGTCACTGACAACCTTTCCTGATCGAGTTTTTCTGTAATTTCTTTCTTCCATAAGCTAAACCTCCTTATCTATTGGTTTACTATGCTTCAACAGACTGCATTGCACGTTCTTGCATAATTGTCTTAATCCGTGCGTAAGTCTTTTTTACCTCTTTGATGCGCATTGGGTTTTCCAACTGGCCAGTGGCATGTTGAAATCTCAGGTTAAATAATTCTTCCTTAAGATCACCCAGTTTTGTTTCTAATTCTAAAGTCGTTAATTCTCTTAATTCACTTGGTTTCATGACTCATCACCCACTTCTAGTTCTTCCTGATCTTTACGAGTGATAAATTTTGTTTTAATTGGCAGTTTATGCTGGGCAAGACGCATGGCTTCCCGGGCGATATCCTCAGGAATTCCTGCAATCTCAAACATAACTCTGCCTGGTTTTACCACTGCAACCCAAAACTCTGGAGAACCTTTACCGGAACCCATACGAGTTTCTGCTGGTTTTTGTGTAACAGGCTTGTCTGGGAAGATTTTGATCCAAACCTTACCACCCCTTTTAATATATCTGGTCATGGCAACACGGGCTGCTTCAATTTGGTTAGCAGTGATCCATGCTGGCTCAAGGGCTTGTATAGCATAATCTCCGTAAGTAATTTTATTACCGCGAAGTGCTTTTCCCTTCATTCGACCTCTATGTTGTTTTCTACGTTTTACACGTTTAGGCATTAACATATGCGTTATCCTCCTCTCTTAGTTTTCTGTCCTTTTAGTAGGAGCTTTTCGATGAGTTTGCTTTTTAGCTTTAGCATCGTCTTCGGCTGCAATAGCAAGAACATCTTCACGTCCAGTTAAAATTTCACCTTTATTAACCCAAACCTTAACCCCTAATTTACCATAGGTGGTATCTGCTTCCGCAAAACCATAGTTGATATCAGCTCGTAATGTTTGCAATGGTACATTGCCTTGGGAATAATGTTCATTTCTTGCCATTTCAGCACCATTCAATCGACCTGCAACTGCAGTTTTGATACCTTTGGCACCAGCACGCATGGTACGTTGCATTGTTTGTTTCATGGCACGTCGGAAAGAAATCCGTCGTTCTAATTGTGCAGCAATATTTTCTGCAATAAGCTGTGCATCAGTATCAACATTTTTAACTTCTACGATGTTGATGAACACAGTTTTTTTAGTCATTTTTTCAAGTTCCAGACGTAATGCATCAATACCTGCACCACCCCGACCAATAATCATTCCTGGTTTTGCGGTATAGATATGAATCTTTACCTTGCTACCAAAACGTTCGATGACAATTTTAGAAATACCTGCCTGGTACTGATTTACTTTAATATATTTACGAATATCATGATCTTCAATCAAACAATCTGCAAAATCTTTATCATTTGCAAACCATTTTGCATTCCAGTCCTTAATAATCCCAACTCTTAATCCATGAGGATTGACTTTTTGGCCCAAATATATTTCCTCCTTACTACTCTTTTTCTTTTAATACGGCTGTAATATGAGACGATCTTTTTCTAATAACTGTTGCACGTCCCTGTGCACCCGCTCTAAATCTCTTTAATGTTGGTCCCTGATTTGCAAATATCTGATCGACATACAAGTTTTCAGGATTCAAATTAAAATTATTTTCAGCATTCGCCAAAGCAGATTTAACAACTTTGTCAATAATCTTTGCTGCCTTGTTAGGGGTTAATGCTAAAATGCTTAATGCTTCGCCCATGCTTTTTCCTCGAATTAAATCAGCTACTAATTTAGCTTTTCTGGATGAAACTCGCACATATTTGGCTGTCGCTCTTGCTTCCATTGGTTTACCTCCTTTTGGCTATCTTAATTTAGATTTCTTTTCTCCAGCATGACCTCTAAAGGTTCTGGTTGGCGCAAACTCTCCTAGTTTGTGTCCTACCATATCCTCGGTAACATACACTGGCACATGCTTTCTACCGTCATGAACTGCGATCGTGTGTCCTACCATCTGTGGGAAAAGTGTGGAGCTTCTAGACCAAGTCTTTAGCACGTTTTTTTCACCTTTTTCGTTCATGGCTTCTATTCGTTTAAGTAACTTAGCGTCAACAAAAGGTCCTTTTTTTAATGATCTACCCATAATTCAACCTCCTCTCGATTATTTAGCTTATGATTGAATAATTATTTCTTATTTCTTGATCTTACGATATATTTATCGGAAGGTTTGTTTTTCTTGCGTGTTTTATAACCCATTGTTGGTTTACCCCAAGGTGTTACTGGTCCGGAACGCCCAATTGGAGCCTTTCCTTCACCACCACCGTGTGGATGATCATTAGGATTCATAACAGAACCACGCACTGTTGGTCGGATGCCCATATGTCTTTTACGACCGGCTTTACCAATACGAACATGTTGATGATCCAAGTTTCCAACCTGACCAATGGTAGCACGACATTCAATTCGTACCATTCTCATTTCACCAGAGGGTAAACGTAGTGTTGCATAACTACCTTCTTTGGCCATTAGCTGAGCGCTTCCGCCTGCTGAACGAACCATTTGTGCACCTTTACCAGCTTTTAACTCAATATTATGAACGGTTGAACCAACTGGAATGTTTTTCAGTGGTAAACAGTTCCCAATAGTGATATCTGCTTCAGGTCCTGAGAAAATAACATCTCCAACCTTTAGTTTAAGTGGAGCAATGATATATCGTTTTTCACCATCAAGATAGTGAATCAGTGCAATATTTGAGGTTCTGTTTGGATCGTACTCAATACCAGCAACTTTTCCGGGAATATCATCTTTATTTCTTTTGAAATCAATGATTCTGTATTTTCTTTTCGCCCCACCACCTTGATGTCTAACAGTGATACGACCGTAATTATTACGTCCACCATGCTTTTTAACTGGTTCAAGCAGTGCCTTTTCAGGTTCAAACTTGGTGACTTCTTCGAATGTATTAACACTCATATTTCTACGTCCAGGGGACGTCGGTTTATACTTTCTAATACCCATTATTCGCAACCTCCTTTTTTGTATGCTTCTCGGGTTGTCATTTCGTAAATGTGCTTACACACCCTCGAAGAATTGGATGCCCTTGCTGCTTGGTGTTAGCTTAACAATGGCTTTTTTCCAATCGGATCTTCGACCAACGAAACGTCCGGTTCTTTTTAGCTTGCCTTTCATATTCATGGTGCTTACTTTTTCAACTTTCACACCGAATATTACTTCAACAGCATTTTTTATCTCTATTTTATTAGCTCTTTTATCCACTTTAAATGTGAATTTTTTTACTTCTGCATCAGCCATACTACGTTCTGTAATAATTGGCTTCATGATAATATCGCGAGGATTTTTCATTATGCGTATACCTCCTCAATCTTTTCTAGTGCTTCCTGAGTCATTATCAACACATCATATTTTAACATGTCATACACATTAAGTTCATTGACGGTGGTGGTAGCGATTTTAGGAATATTATTTGCTGATTTAAAAATACTATTATTGTTTTCAGGAAGTACAATCAACGCTTTTTCAGCATTGATATTTTTTAACACAGCAATCATTTCTTTTGTTTTTGGAACATCCATAACCAGTTGATTCAAAACTCGAATTTCATTTTCTTGAGCTTTTGCTGAAAATACTGATTTCATGGCTAAGGCTTTAACCTTTTTATTAACTTTTTTGCTGTAGTCTCTTGATTTTGGTGCAAAAATCACACCACCACCCTTCCACAATGGAGATCTGATAGTACCGGCACGAGCCCGGCCTGTTCCTTTTTGTTTCCAAGGTTTACGACCGCCGCCGCGAACTTCTGAACGAGTTTTGGCTGAACGTGTACCCTGTCGTCTATTTGCAAGCAGTGCAACCACTACTTCATGTACTACATATTCGTTGGGTTCGATTCCGAAGATTCCTTCGCTTAATTCGATGTCACCAACAACATTTCCTTTTACATCTAATATGTCAATTTTAGGCATTTGAATTCCTCCTTTCAGGCTTGATTTTTCTATGCTTTAACGCTGGTTTTAATAGTGACGAGCGCTCCTCTGATTCCTGGTACTGCACCTCTTATTAAGAGTACATTGTTTTCAACATCAACTTTAACGACTTCTAGATTAATAGCGGATACATTTTTGTTCCCCATTTGACCTGGAAGTTTTTTACCTTTAAATACTCTTGAAGGTGAAGATGATGCCCCCATGGAACCTGGTCTTCGATGATATTTGGAACCATGAGCCATCGGACCTCTGGATTGGTTATGTCGTTTAATAACCCCCTGGAATCCCTTACCCTTTGATTTACCTGAAATATCAACACGATCTCCAGCTTCAAACATATCAGCCTGAATTAGTTGTCCAGTTGTATAGCTTGCATAATCATCAAGCTTAAACTCTCGGATCACTTTTTTATATTCAATACTGTGTTTGTCATAATGACCTTTTAAAGGTTTTGTCATTCGTCGTTCTTTCACTTGACCAAAAGCCAATTGGAGCGCTTCATAACCATCAATTTCGATGGTTTTCTTTTGAAGCACAACGCAAGGTCCTGCTTCAACAACGGTAACAGGAATGACTGTACCATTTTCTGTGAAAATCTGGGTCATTCCAACTTTTCTTCCGATAATTGCTTTTTTCATACTTTCCTCCTAAATATCATTGGATTGCTGGGCAATCATAATACCATTGGGGTCTATAGTTTAATTTCTATATCAACGCCTGCTGGTAAGTTCAATCGCATTAATGCGTCTACGGTTTTTGGTGTTGGATTTAAAATGTCAATCAACCGTTTGTGTGTACGCATTTCAAATTGCTCTCTGGAATCCTTGTACTTATGCACTGCTCGCAGAATTGTGATGATTTCTCTGTCTGTTGGCAGTGGTATCGGACCAGAGACAGTTGCACCTGTTCTCTTTGCTGTTTCAACAATTCGTTCAGCTGATTGATCTAATATTTTATGATCAAACGCTTTTAACCTGATTCTAATCTTTTGTTTTGCCATACCTAAATTTTACCTCCTTTTTGATTTTTTTTTCAAACTAATTTAGGTACTCCAATCACTTGTCAACCCATCCGGGTGTTTCATCATAAATTTTTTCAAAATGAACACCGTCATTTTGTGATTATTCTATGAATTTTCGTGATTGTCGTCCGATTCTAAGATCGCGACGTACTCCATGGGAATTAACCTGTCTAAGGTGACAGCAACCTCTCACTTCATCGCAGAGTGTTAACCTTTCACATTATACAAGAAAAAAACGCCTTTAGCAAGCGTTTTTTTAAGTTTTTTTACTTTATTCTAATATTTTTTCTGGAGGCAAGTCTAAAAAATAAATCCCTGTTCCCTGGAGCCCTAAATGCGCTGCTAAAACACAACCAATCGGTACCGGTTCGATTTTTTCAACCCCCATTAATCTTAATGCAGCTTCATATTCCTCAACTGGCTTCATTGAACCCGTATAGGCAATGCCAACAGTTTGATTAAGATACTCTCCAATGTTTTTAGACACCTTTTCAATAATCGTATTTTGGGCTTTTTTATTTCCTCTGACTTTTCCTATGATTTTAAGTTCCCCTTCTTCAACCGATACAATGGGATGAATTTTCAGGAATCCACCTACCACTGCTGTTCCTCGAGAAACCCGCCCCCCGCGATACAGCCAATTTAAATCTTCAATACTAAAATAAAAATGGGTATGGGGAATTAACTTTAATGTTGCTTCAGCTAAATTGTCAAGGTCTTTTCCCTGATCAATGAGTTTCAGCAGTTCCACTGCAATGAGAGCAACGCCACCGCCGCTTTGAAGACTATCCACTATTTTGCATTTAAACTCAGGATATTTTTTCTGAATATCTTTCATGACCAGACGGGCCGTTTCATAGCTGCCTGAAAGCTTTGATGTGAACGCCAGGTAAAGACAGTCAACATTATTTTTTGCACATTCTTCAAAATATTCAAAAAAATCTCCGGGATTGACCTGGGATGTGGTCGGTACAATCCCTTGTTCCATAAATTTATTCATGCCATCCAAATCAATTTCTCGTTTGTCCCGGTATACCTTTCCTTCTATAATAACATTTAGTGAAACCATATCCAAGCTGGGATGATTTATATAGTCTTTTGGTAAATCACACATGCTATCAACTAAAAGCTTAACCATTTAATACTTCTTTCCAATTCTATTTGTTAGAATCACTATATTTTTTCTCATATATTTCTTTTATCTGATCTAAACTTTCAAATATTTCTTCTCTGGAATAATTTTGTCTCTGTAAATAGTCATCACTCATTTTAATGACCTCAGAATAAAATTTTTCCGCTAATTTCAAATGTTCAAGTTTAGGATCTTTTTCGATGATATCAAACAAAGCATTTTCAGCTTCATTTATTTTCCCATCATAAATCATTTCCTGAAAGCGATAATATAGATAATCATCTTCTACGAGCTCTCCTTGTTCTCCCTGAATTTCAATCTTAACTTTTTCTTTTCGAAACATTCCTATGACAAATTTAGAAAAGTTTTCAATTTCTCGTATTATGAAATCTTTTTGAAACATCTTATCTTCACTTTCCTGGTTAATTGATATTTAATAAATAATACCACAAAAATTATCTCTTTTTCTGTTAAATATTAATTTTTGATAATTTTCTCCATTAAAAAAGCCGTCTTTCGTTAACGAAAGGCGGCTAAATGTCTTATTCTGTTCCTATTCGCTGCCAATTTTTTTTAAAAATATTGGACTCAGCTTCAAGATTTTTCAGAAACTCTATAATTACCTGGATATTTCTTTCAAAATCTATATTTGCTTCGTTAGCGCTCGTCCGCTAATGCTCCTACTCGCTACCAATTTTTTACAAAAATTGGACTCAGCTTCAATCTGCAATAATCTTGGCGACAACTCCAGATCCAACAGTTCTGCCACCTTCACGGATAGCAAAACGTAAGCCTTCTTCAATAGCGATTGGTGTGATCAGGGTAATTTCCATTTGAACATTATCTCCTGGCATTACCATTTCTACGCCTTCTGGTAATTTGATGACACCAG